>ENA-UEQB01001299-UEQB01001299.1-human-gut-metagenome-genome-assembly--contig:-NODE-1299-length-21518-cov-7.418078_pt1 | contig 21518 bp, 20 predicted proteins | sample MGYA00242901_ERZ507918 | MGnify/ENA primary metagenome ERZ507918 (study PRJEB26167, sample SAMN06115405) | human gut metagenome | host: Homo sapiens | place: China:Sichuan | collected 2016-04-06... | reverse complement strand
TTTCTGTCGCATCGGTCGTTTTCGTTTCGGGTGCTTAAAAAGGTAGGGATTAGGGAATGCAAGGTTTTTCGGGAAAATACTACCCGAAGGGCTGGAGATTTTTCCAGAAAACAGGAGGCTTGACCTTGCTTTCCCGTACAATCCCGGAGTTACCTTTGCACCCAGCACGAAAATGACTGCCTGATGCGGCTCACTGAAAGGCGCGAAAATGGAGGTAAACGGAAGTAGAGGCAGATTAGACAGGAAAACTTCAAAAGAGAAATCCGTGAAAAAGACATCCCCAACAGAAAAGAACATAGCCGGTAGCGTGAAACCGGGCAAACCATCGGCAAGGAAGTATGTTTTTATCTGTTTGGCCAAACGTGTTTGGTCGGATGGATAAAATCATTCTTCCCGGTTTGTCTGCCGTGAGTGACGGCTTGTTCCATTTATGGAATGTGCGGTCATACACGGCTTTCCGCTTCCGGCTCAAAAGGACAACGAAAAAAGAAAAATCGTCAAAACCCCGTAAAAGCACCTCTTTGGCATAAGCACAAAAGAAAGGGGCCTTGTCTCATCAGTCTAAACTATTGTTTAGGCGTGAGGCAAAGCCCTTTTCTCCGCTTATGCGGCAGTCGGCACACGTTCGTTCAAAATCTTTTTGGGCGATGGTGTGCTGACGGATAAAATCGCTTTTACGGAAAAACTTGTGTGAGAAGAAAAAATCAGGAGATTCATTTCTAAATCTCCCGTTTTATTGTTACTTTTGCATACGAAGAGTTCTTTGAAGGTTACGCAACGCACAGAAGAATAATGCAGTAGATAACTAACTAATTCGTAACCTATTACTATTATGAGCGATTACCCAATGCTCATTTCCAATAAATTACACTCTTTTCGTAACTTCGTCTCGCAAAAATACAAATAATATAGCTATAAGCCTAAAAGATGGAAGAAGAAAAATACATGAGACGTTGCATCCAATTGGCAAGAAACGGTCTTTGCAACGTATCTCCCAACCCAATGGTGGGGGCCGTCATCGTATGTGATGAACAAATCATCGGCGAAGGTTATCATGTCCGTTGTGGAGAAGCCCATGCCGAAGTCAACGCTATCCGTTCTGTTAAAGACCCCTCTTTACTGAAACGCAGTACTATATACGTAAGCCTTGAGCCTTGCTCCCATCATGGAAAGACACCTCCCTGTGCTGACCTAATCATAGAAAAGCAAATTCCCAAAATCGTAATCGGTTGCCAGGACCCATTTTCCAAAGTTGCGGGTAAAGGCATCCAAAAATTACGGAATGCCGGACGTGAGGTCATAGTGGGAGTCCTGGAAAAGGAGTGCCGCGAACTTATACAGAAATTCATCACCTTCCACACCCTTCATCGCCCTTATATTGTTTTAAAATGGGCAGAATCGGCTGATGGCTTCATCGACTTAGAGCGTACAGAAGGACACCCTGTGCTATTATCCACTCCCCTCACTTCCATGTTGGTACATAAAAAAAGAGCAGAATCGGATGCTATTATGATAGGTACCCGAACAGCATTATTAGACGATCCGGCATTAACTGTACGTCACTGGTACGGGCATAACCCGGTACGCATAGCTCTGGACCGTAATCATTCGCTTCCTCAGACTTCACACCTTTTAGATGGCAGCGTGCCTACACTCATTTTTACGGAATGCCACCGCCCCGGTAAAAAGAATCTGGAATATATCCCCTTGGACTATCAAACAGATATTCTGCCACAAATACTGGCAACCCTCTATCAGCGTAATCTACAATCCTTGATGGTCGAAGGAGGCAAGATATTACTGGAATCATTTATCTGCTCCGGAATATGGGATGAAATTATTATAGAAAGAAGCGACAAACGGCTTTATTCCGGTGTTAAAGCACCTGAAATAAGCGATAAAATTAGTTATTCAGAAGAAAAACATTTCGCTACAACCTTCAGGCATTACTTAAAGAGAAATACCTAAATTCGCAGCATTCAGGGAGTTTTATATCGACAAAATCGAGCAGATTATCTATAATTTTATATAAAACTTCCCTTCAATGTTCAATATAGAGAAAAATGTTCCTATTTTTGCAACTTGTAAATAAACACAATCTTTCAAATGAGAATAAAGTTTTTATCAGTAATTGTAAGTTTCTTCCTTGTATCGTTTGCCGTTACTTCGTGCCTTGACACTGAAGAAATTGAATACAGCCCGGATGCTACCATACATGCATTTGCACTTGATACCGTACATGGGGTAAACTATAAATTTACAATAGATCAATTTGGGCCTGACGGAGTTGGACTTATTTATAACCAGGATTCACTGCCTGTGGGCTCCGATACAATTATTGACCGTATTCTTATAAAACTAACCACAGCGTCTGGAATAGTCACGGCTAAAAACGCAGAGGGTCAGGACACCTTGTTTAATTACTCCGACTCTATAGACCTCAGGGGCACTATGGAAAAGCCCATGAGAATAAAGGTATGGGCCGCGGATATGCAATATACCAAAGAGTACACCATTTCAGTGCGCGTACACCGACAGGATCCGGACTCCATGAACTGGACTAAAATGACAGATAACTTCGCTAACTATAGCGGATATCAGAAGTCCGTAATTCTGGGTGAAGGCATTCTTGTGTATACATCAAACACTACTGCCTACAAATCATCAGGAGACGTAATCAACAAAGGAAGAAGTTGGACACAGGTATCTGTTACCGGGCTTCCGGAAAACATAAAACTCTCTTCCCTCATTGCTTTTGGTGAAAAATTGTATGCCACAAACGGTGAGAAAGTATATGTTTCTTCAGATGGGGCATCATGGAGTCTTGCAACCGATTTGAATAAAAACGGTAAAGTAGAGATGCTGATCGCTCCCTTCCCCAAGAATGAGGGCAATCTGCTGGATATCTCCGGAATTGCCGGTATTATTAATAATGGTAGTCAATCTACATTTGCGATAAGCAATCCTGAAGCAACCGCATGGAATATCAGTTCAGAAGAAGTCGGTTCTGACTTCCCGCTGGATAATTTGTCAGCAACTTCTTATCTCAATGCTACAGGAATACAGACGATAGCCGTAATGGGCAATAATCGCAATGCAAGCGATACAACTTCGGTGGCCTGGAGTTCACAGGACGGTTTACTTTGGATTCCTTTAAAAACGTCATCGACCACTGCCTATTGTCCGAAGCTCGACAAACCGTCTTTCTTCTATTATGGCAACGCTTTCTGGGCATTCGGAGGAAAGTTCGAAACGATCTACACATCGGAAGCAGGACTTGCCTGGTATAAAGCCGATAAGAAAATCTTCTTACCGACTGAATTCAAAGACAGAGGGAACAATTACTCTACTGTAGTGGACAAAGATAACTTTATCTGGGTAATATGGAGTAACGGCGATGCCAACGAAGTATGGCGTGGACGACTTAATAAATTTGGTTTTGCCAGACAGAACAAATAATTAAAGAAATGTCCTATAAAGAACAAATAGATTTAAACCGGATACCTAAGCATGTAGCCATTATCATGGACGGTAACGGACGATGGGCCAAACAACGTGGACGCGAACGTAGTTTTGGACATCAGGCCGGAGCCGAAACTGTGCATATCATCACTGAAGAGGCAGCCAGGTTAGGAGTCAAATTCCTTACCTTATATACCTTTTCAACCGAAAACTGGAACCGGCCATCGGACGAAGTCGCTGCATTGATGAGCCTCCTATTCGACTCTATCGAAGAGGAAACATTTATGAAAAACAATATAAGTTTCCGTATCATCGGAGACATCAACAAACTACCCGAAAATGTACGGAAGCGCTTGAATGCCTGTGTCGAACGTACTTCCAAAAACACAGGAATGTGTCTGGTACTTGCTCTCAGTTATTCTGCCAGATGGGAAATAACCGAGGCCGCACGGCAGATTGCCACATTGGTTCAGAAAGGAGAAATGACTCCTGAAGAAATTACTTCGGAAAGCATCCAGACGCATCTGACAACCAATTTCATGCCCGATCCGGACCTCTTAATCCGTACAGGCGGAGAGATTCGTTTAAGCAACTATCTACTTTGGCAATGTGCTTATTCGGAGCTTTATTTTTGTGAAACCTTCTGGCCAGACTTTAAGGAAGAAGAATTGCACAAAGCTATCTGTGACTACCAGAGACGCGAACGCAGATTCGGAAAGACCAGCGAACAAATCAGTTAACTCAAAACTTAATTATAACATAAATGCATTATCGTATTTCCTTCATATTCGTAACGTTTATCAGCCTGTTTTGCTTTGCATTGCCGGGCGTAGCACAAGATGCTAACACTGACGAATCAAAACCCGTTATCATGTATTCCGGGACACCGAAAAAATATGAAATAGCCGACATCAAGGTCGAAGGTGTCAAGAACTACGAAGATTATGTTCTTATCGGACTGTCCGGACTTTCTGTAGGACAAACTATTACCGTACCGGGTGATGAGATCACGGGGGCAATCAAACGCTACTGGCGTCACGGTCTGTTCTCCAACGTGTCAATCACAGCCGAAAAGGTAGAAGGCAATAAAATCTGGCTGAAGATCAGTCTGACTCAACGTCCGCGCATTTCAGACATACGTTATCACGGTGTGAAAAAGTCGGAGCGTGAAGACCTACAGACCAAACTGGGTATGATAAAAGGCAGTCAGATCACTCCGAATCTGGTGGACCGTGCAAAGGTTTTAAGTAAACGCTACTTCGACGATAAAGGATTTAAGAATGCAGAAATAACCATCACTCAAAGAGATGATCCTGCAAATGAAAATCAAGTATTGGTCGACATAGATATTGATAAGAAAGAAAAGGTAAAAGTCCATGCCATTACTTTTGCCGGTAACCATGCTATCAAAACATCGAAGCTGAAACGTGTGATGAAGAAAACAAACGAAAAGGGAAAACTGCTGAACTTGTTCCGCACCAAGAAGTTTGTTAATGAGAAGTATGAAGAGGACAAGCAACTGATTATTGATAAGTACAACGAACTGGGTTATCGCGATGCACGTATCGTGAAAGACAGCGTATCCAAATTTGACGATAAAACGGTAGATGTATACATTGAATTGGAGGAAGGCGATAAATACTACCTTCGCAACGTAACATGGGTGGGTAACACTCTTTATCCCTCAGAACAACTGAACTTTATGCTCCGCATGAAGAAAGGAGATGTATACAATCAGAAATTGCTGAATGAACGTTTGTCAACCGATGAAGACGCTATCGGTAACCTCTATTACAACAATGGTTATCTGTTCTACACGTTAGATCCGGTAGAAGTGAATATCGACAACGACTCTATCGACCTGGAGATGAGAATCTACGAAGGTCGGCAAGCCAGCATCAATAAGATCAAGATCAATGGTAATGACCGTTTGTACGAAAACGTTGTTCGCCGTGAACTCCGTACCCGCCCGGGCGAGTTGTTCAGCCGTGAGGACCTGATGCGTTCTATGCGTGAGATCCAACAAATGGGACACTTTGACCCGGAAAACATCAAACCGGATATTCAGCCGGACCAAGTGAACGGAACGGTAGATATTGCCTATGATCTGGTATCCAAAGCAAATGACCAGGTAGAGTTCTCTGCCGGTTGGGGACAGACGGGTGTTATCGGTAAATTAAGTTTGAAATTTACAAACTTCTCTTTGGCAAACCTATTGCACCCGGGAGAAAACTATCGTGGTATCCTGCCTCAGGGTGACGGACAGACACTGACCATCAGTGGACAGACCAATGCACAATACTATCAGCAGTATAGCATTTCGTTCTTTGATCCCTGGTTCGGAGGTAAACGTCCGAATTCATTCTCCCTGTCGGCATTCTTCTCAGTTCAGACTGATATCAGCAGCCGTTACTATAACTCAAGCTACTATAACAATTACTACAACAGTTATTACAGCGGCTTAGGCGGTTACGGTATGTACAATTATGGTAACTATAACAACTACGAAAACTATTATGACCCTGACAAGTCAATCAAAATGTGGGGTCTGTCAGCAGGTTGGGGAAAACGCTTGAACTGGCCGGATGACTACTTCCAGCTTTCAGCCGAGCTTTCTTATCAAAGATATATCTTGAAAGACTGGCAGTACTTCCCGGTAACTAACGGTAAATGTAACGACTTAAGCATCGGCTTGACATTGGCACGTGCTTCTTATGATAACCCGATTTATCCGCGTAGTGGTTCAGACTTCTCTCTGTCTGTACAGTTCACACCGCCTTACTCACTGTTCGACGGAGTAGACTACAGTAAATATAACGAGTACAACCAGAACGATATGAACAAAATGCACAAATGGGTAGAATACCATAAGTGGAAGTTCAAAGCAAAAACATATATTCCGTTGCTGAACCCGACAACCGTGAAAAAAACTCCGGTGCTGATGACACGTGTGGAATTCGGTATATTGGGCCACTACAACAAATATAAGAAATCTCCGTTCGGTACATTTGACGTCGGTGGTGACGGTATGACCGGATATTCAAGCTATGCAACCGAGAGTGTCGCCCTTCGTGGTTACGAAAACAGTTCGTTAACTCCGTACCGTGGACAGGAAGGATATGCCTATACTCGTATCGGATTTGAATTAAGATATCCGCTGATGCTGGAAACAAGTACCAATATTTATGCGTTAACATTCCTGGAAGCCGGTAATGCATGGCATGATGTGAAGAACTTCAATCCGTTCGACCTGAAACGTTCGGCCGGTGTAGGTGTCCGCATCTTCCTCCCGATGATCGGTATGATGGGTATCGACTGGGCATACGGTTTCGACAAAGTACTTGGCGACAAGAGCGCAGGCGGAAGCAGATTCCACTTCGTATTGGGTCAGGAATTCTAATTGTTTCATTAAAAACTAAGCGTTATGAAAAAGTCTGTTCTATTTATCATCTTGCTGTTTGCCGTAGGTATGACAGCTCAAGCACAAAAGTTTGCTCTGATCGATATGGAGTATATCCTGAAGAACATTCCGGCTTACGAACGTGCCAACGAACAATTGAGCCAAGCCACCAAACAATGGCAGGGTGAAGTCGAAGTATTGGCAAAGGAAGCACAAACCATGTTTAAAGACTATCAAGCTGCATCTGCAAAGTTGACGGCTGCGCAGAAAACTCAAAAAGAAGATGCCATCGTAGAAAAAGAAAAGGCTGCCTCAGAGTTGAAACGGAAGTACTTTGGTCCCGAAGGCGAGCTTTTTAAGAAGAGAGAAGAACTGATGAAGCCCATTCAGGATGAAATATACAATGCCGTAAAAGTAGTAGCCGAAGAAAACGGCTACGCTGTAGTAGTGGACAGAGCCTCAGCTTCGAGCATTATTTTTGCCACTCCGCGCATTGATGTGAGCAATGAAGTGCTGGCGAAATTAGGATATTCAAATTAATTTCATACATTTGCAGCCGATAACTAAAAAGTAATCATTCAAATAAATAATAGAACTATGCTTAAAAAAATTGCACTTTTAATGATGCTGGTACTCCCGATGGGCGTATTCGCACAAAATCTTAAATTCGGTCACATCAATGCAATGGAAATTGTTTCGGCTATGCCGGAATACACCAAAGCACAATCTGAATTGCAGGCATTGAACAAACAACTCGGACAGGACCTTCAGAGAACTCAAGAAGAATTCAACAAAAAATATCAGGAGTTCATGCAGCAGAAAGACTCTCTTCCTACTGTGATTGCAGAAAGAAGACAAAAAGAGTTGGAAGACATGATGCAGAGACAAGAACAATTCCAGGCTAAGGCGCAACAGGATATGGAGAAAGCTAATAACGACCTGATGGCTCCGGTATACAAGAAGCTGGACGATGCTATCAAAGCAGTAGGCGCAGCAGAAGGTGTTATCTACATTTTCGACATGGCACGTACTCCGATACCTTACGTTAACGAAAATCAGAGCATCAACCTGACTCCGAAAGTAAAGACCCAATTGGGCATTAAATAAGAGTCGGAAGCTATAAAGTTACGAGCTACAAGCTACAAGTACTATGCGGAAAATACGCTACGACTTGTCACTTGTAGCTCGTAACATTTTAACCCATCTCCGTTATGAAACAATCCCTTTCCCAGAAACCCGGTCCTATCGGAGTATTCGACTCCGGATATGGCGGACTGACCATCCTGAGTAAAATCCGGGAGGCTCTTCCGGATTATGACTATATCTACCTGGGCGACAACGCCCGTACCCCTTACGGTACCCGTTCTTTTGAAATCGTATATGAATTTACCCTGCAGGCGGTTAACAAACTGTTTGAGATGGGTTGCCACTTAGTGATACTTGCCTGCAATACAGCTTCGGCCAAGGCATTAAGAACCATACAAATGAACAACCTTCCGGATATCGATCCCAGCCGAAGAGTCCTGGGAGTCATTCGTCCAACGGTAGAGTGCATCGGCAGCATAACCCAAACCCGCCATGTCGGAGTATTGGCCACAGCCGGCACCATCAAATCGGAATCGTATCCGCTCGAAATACATAAACTCTTTCCGGACATAAAAGTAAGTGGAGAAGCTTGCCCAATGTGGGTACCTCTGGTCGAAAACAACGAAGCCAATGGTAAGGGAACCGACTTTTTCATCCGTAAATACATCAACAATCTGCTTGCCAAAGACGGACAGATAGACACTATCATTTTGGGATGTACCCACTACCCGCTGCTGCTGCCCAAGATACAACAGTTCGTGCCCCAAAGTATGAAAGTGGTTGCACAGGGAGAATATGTAGCCGCCAGCCTGAAAGATTACCTCTACAGGCACCCCGAAATGGACCGGAAATGCACTCGGGGAGGCAGTTGCAGCTTTTGTACCACAGAAGCCGAAGATAAATTTATTGAATCGGCCTCAACATTCCTCAACCAAGACATTACGGTACAACGGATATCTTTGGAATAATCTATATGTAAAACAACATTATCCAGGTTCTTTTTGTTATATTTGTAGGAGATAACCACATAATATCCCTACCATTATGAAAGAAGATAAAGACACCCGCTTAGTAGAAGTCTTCACCGGTTCACCTTGGGAAGCAGAGTTTACCAAAGGATTACTTGAAAGCAATGGAATAGAATCCATTCTGAAGGACGGAGGTGGCCTTGCGGCTCTGGCACCTTACTACATCGGACAGGAAATAGCCGTCCTCGTCAATGAAGACGATTACGAGCAGGCTATGGAAATAGTGAGAAACCGGGAAAAGGCGAACGAATAAATCACCAAACATTTTTTCTCCTCCCACGCAGACATGTCCGTCAGGCATACCCACGTGGGAGAGGTATGTACTACCGGCACCTAATCCCTCTCTTTAGGCACCCGGATGATAAGACCTTTCATTTAATGTACCCCTTAGGTTACATTTCGACAAAAATCCATATATTTGTGCTTTCAAATCGTTAGCATAATGAAAAAGGAGTTTACACGAATAGCTGTAAAGGTGGGAAGTAACGTACTTACCCGGCAAGACGGAACGCTGGACGTCACCCGGATGTCTGCCCTAACCGACCAGATAGCTGCCCTGCATAAAGCCGGAATGGAAATTATTCTTATCTCTTCGGGAGCTGTCGCCTCAGGACGAAGTGAAATACGCACCCTCAGGAAACTCGACAGCGTTGACCAACGCCAGTTATTTTCTGCTGTAGGACAAGCCAAACTCATCAACCGATATTACGAATTGTTCCGTGATCACGGCATCGCCGTAGGCCAGGTACTCACCACCAAAGAGAATTTCGGTACCCGCCGGCATTACCTCAACCAGAAAAATTGCATGACGGTAATGCTCGAGAACGGAGTCATCCCCATTGTCAACGAAAACGATACCATCTCCGTCACCGAACTGATGTTCACGGACAACGACGAATTATCGGGACTCATCGCCTCGATGATGGATGCGCAGGCTCTTATCATCCTAAGCAATATTGACGGCATATACAACGGTTCTCCTGCCGATCCGGCTTCATCCGTGATACGGGAAATAGGGCAAGGGAAAGACCTGACAAACTATATCCAGACCAGCAAATCGAGTTTTGGAAGGGGCGGTATGCTGACTAAAACCAACATTGCCCGCAAAGTGGCAGACGAAGGTATTACCGTAATCATTGCCAACGGCAAACGTGACAATATACTCATCAACCTGACGGAACATCCGGAAGAAACCATTTGCACCCGTTTCATCCCCGCCCCACAGCCGGTGTCGAGTATCAAGAAATGGATAGCCCACAGCGAAGGTTTCGCCAAAGGAGAGATACACATCAATGAACAAGCCTCCGAAGTTTTGAACTCGGACAAGGCAGTCAGCATCCTTCCCATCGGAATCACCCGCATCGAAGGGGAGTTTGAGAAAGATGACATCGTGCGGATCATCGATAACCGGGGCGTTCCCATAGGTGTGGGCAAAGCCAACTGTGACTCGACACAAGCACGGGACGCCATCGGAAAACATGGAAAAAAAGCAGTAGTCCATTATGACTACCTTTATATCGAATAAACGAATTGCGTATGAACCTGAATGATACATTTGCTGCCGTACAAGCAGCCAGCCGTCGTTTAGCATTATTGCCCGACGAACAAATAAACCGGATATTGAACGCCGTAGCGGATGCTGCTTTGGCACAAACGCCGTATATCCTTTCCGAAAACCGGAAAGACCTGGATCGGATGTCACCCGACAATCCGAAATACGACCGACTGAAACTGACCGAAGAACGGTTGAAAGGAATTTCCTCCGACATACGGAACGTAGCGACACTCCCCTCACCGCTGGGCAGGGTCCTGAAAGAAAGCATCCGGCCCAACGGAATGAAGCTAACAAAAGTAAGTGTGCCCTTCGGAGTTATCGGTATCATCTACGAAGCACGTCCTAACGTCAGTTTCGATGTCTTTTCGCTTTGCTTGAAAAGTGGTAACGCCTGTATTTTAAAAGGCGGTAGCGATGCCGACTTTTCGAATCGCGCCATCGTAGAAGTGATACATAATGTGCTCCGGCTGTTTGATGCAGACACCCACACCGTCGAGTTGCTGCCGGCTGACCGCGAAGCGACCAACGAACTTTTGCATGCCGCCGGATATGTAGATCTGCTTATTCCCCGCGGTAGCAGTAGCCTGATCAACTTCGTGCGACAGAATGCCACCATACCGGTGATAGAAACAGGTGCAGGCATCTGCCATACATATTTTGACGAATACGGAGACACTACTAAGGGAGCAGCCATCATTCACAACGCCAAAACACGCCGTGTCAGCGTCTGCAACGCACTCGATTGTGTGATCATTCATAAGAGCAGATTGTCCGACCTGCCTGCGCTATGCGAGAAGCTCAAAGCAAGCAATGTGATTATCTACGCTGATCCGTTGGCTTATCAGGCACTTGAAGGACATTATCCTGCCAAAGGATTGAAACCGGCTACACCCGAAAGTTTCGGGACAGAGTTCCTGGACTATAAAATGGCGATCAAGACAGTCTGTAGTTTTGAAGACGCACTCGGACATATTCAAGAGTACAGTTCCCGCCACAGCGAGAGCATCATCACTGAAAATCGGGAACGCGCCGCCCTTTTTACCCGGATGGTAGATGCAGCATGTGTATATACCAATGTATCTACGGCGTTTACCGACGGAGCACAATTTGGGTTGGGAGCAGAGATCGGCATCAGTACACAGAAGTTGCACGCCCGTGGCCCGATGGGACTGGAAGAGATCACTTCCTACAAATGGATCATCGAAGGTGACGGACAAACGCGCCGATGATCTTTATTCAGGCGAAATCCGCAAAATAACCGGTTCAAAACTTGACTTTGCCCCCGGATTATGCTATCTTTGTAAATACAATCATACATTACATTCTATTTAGAATGCGATAAAAGGGAGAGGCCGCTGCCTCCCCCTTTCTTTTTTTCAAAGGCTGCATTTCCGAAAGACAGAGCCGGTGTTTCCCCTCAACAGAGCCGGTATTCCGTGCCGGAAGAGCCGGTGTTCCGGCCCGAAGACGGTTGCTTCCGGAGACGGAGACGGCATCTTCACCTTATTATCGCGGTTAACATCCGGCATAACTCCTCCGCGCAAAATCCGAAAAGTATAAATAGTTTAATCCGGCAGGACCTCACGTTAAAGAAGTGTAAACTTGCTCTTGACAAAACAAAGGGCAAATATGCAAATTATTAATAATACGAAAACAAAACGCTTTGCTATTCCTTATAAAAAATATTATATTTGTAAATGAACCCCTAACCCATCCCATTATGAAGCAAACAGCCCATATATACTTGTTCTCCCTCCTCTTCCTTTTCTGCGCATGCAACAGAGAAAACAAAACAAATCCGCTACAGCCCGAAACAGTTACTGTAGCAGATTCACTGGAACAAACACCTCCCGAAGAGAAGCCCAAGGCTATCTCGGCAGAGCAGATAGAGATTGTGAAAGACCTGCTCTACGACAAATATACCCTTGAAGATACTTATCCGTACAAAGATACCACCCGCAGTTTCCAGTGGGATAAGATCAAAGAACGTCTGGCTCTGCTCGAAAATATCCAGCAAGAGCCCTCTCGATGGGGTATCCTGCAAAACTATAAGAATCGGAACGGTGAAGCCCCATTAGTGCGCCACTACAAACGGAATGCTTACAAACGCATTGCCGACACCCTGGGCATAGAGCGTTACCAGTCCGTTCCGCTCTATCTGCTCACCGATACACTGGTACCCGAACGTTATGGAGAAGACGGTTCGCTGGTACGTTTTCTGGCAGACGGAGAAAAGTTCGTTAAGGTATCTCCCATCTACATAGGCGAAGAGTGGTATGTACCCAAGAAATACGTCAAAGTACTCCCGGATACGACCCGTTTCACCAAAGCAATCATGATAGACCGGAGAGACCAGAACATAGCAACACTGGAACAAACCGGCGAGGCCCGATGGGCTGTACGCAGCATGAACCCCGCCACCACCGGACGGCACCGCCCGCCGTATGCACAGGAAACCCCGTTAGGCATCTTCGTATTGCAAGAGAAAAAGGCACGTATGATATTCCTCAAAGACGGTTCTACCGCTACCGGAGGCTTTGCACCTTACGCAAGCCGGTTCTCGGACGGAGGATACATTCACGGAGTCCCGGTAAACGAGCCACGCAAAGCACTCATCGAGTACAGTCCGTCACTGGGCACTACCCCCCGTTCGCACATGTGTGTACGGAATGCCACCTCACATTCGAAGTTTATTTTCGACTGGGCACCTGTAAATGAGACAATTATTTTTATTTTGGAATAGAAATCCGTATCTTTGCGCCGTTATTTTTCTCTGTTTCCTATGCAAAAAGTATTTCTATTTCTCCTGTTGTTTCTTCTTCCTTTGGCAGAAGCACCCAGCCGTGTACCGGTCAGTGAACCTGTATCCGTTGCCTCCACTCCCGAAACGGACGAAGTGGATCAACTGTTCGACGATATGCACCTGGATGGTATCGTAAGCTATACAGCCTTCCGTCAGGCAGTCACCGGCTACCGGAAAATCGAGCAGAAAAGCAAGTCTATCATGACGCTGATAGACTTTTCTAAACCATCTACCGAGAAGCGCCTCTATGTGCTCGATATGAAGAATAAGAAATTGCTTTATACCTCTGTCGTATCACATGGCAGAAACAGCGGAGAGAACTATGCAACTTCTTTCTCCAATAAAAACGGTTCATACAAAAGTTCACTTGGCTTTTACCTGACAGAAAATACATATCAAGGGCGCAACGGCTACTCTCTGGTACTGAACGGACTGGAAAAAGGAATTAATGACCAAGCCAAACAACGTGCCATCGTGATGCACGGCGCCGCTTATGCCAACCCTAACATAGCCGCTTCTGCCGGCCGCCTGGGACGAAGCCTGGGTTGTCCTGCCCTGCCGCAGGCACTTGCCAAACCGATAATCGACACAATTAAAAAGGGCAGTGTGCTCTTTATCTATGCCAATAATAAGGATTATCTGGCCAACAGCACTTTCCTGTCCCCACGGCAAACGGAGTATCTTTCATGGGCACAGTCTGTCAATTGAAAATTTTATCATACCTTTGCGGAAAGGTATATTCATTCTAACAAAGACAATTATGAAGAAATTTACTTGCGTACAAGACATCGGCGACCTGAAATCAGCCCTGGCCGAATCATTCGAGATCAAGAAAGACAGGTTTAAATATGTAGAACTGGGACGTAATAAAACCTTGTTGATGATCTTCTTTAACTCCAGCCTCCGCACCCGCCTCAGCACTCAGAAAGCTGCGCTTAACCTGGGTATGAACGTAATTGTGCTGGACATCAACCAGGGAGCCTGGAAGCTGGAAACGGAACGTGGCGTCATTATGGACGGCGACAAACCAGAGCATCTGTTGGAAGCCATTCCGGTTATGGGATGTTATTGCGACATTATCGGTGTACGTTCGTTTGCCCGCTTCGAGAACCGCGAGTACGACTATAACGAAGTAATCATCAATCAGTTTATACAACATTCCGGACGCCCGGTATTCTCCATGGAAGCGGCTACCCGCCATCCGTTGCAGAGCTTTGCCGATCTTATCACCATCGAAGAATATAAAAAGACTGCCCGTCCGAAAGTAGTAATGACCTGGGCACCGCATCCGCGTCCATTGCCACAGGCAGTCCCCAACTCGTTTGCCGAATGGATGAATGCCACTGACTATGAATTTGTCATCACCCACCCTGAAGGTTATGAACTCGACCCGAAGTTTGTAGGAAACGCACGGGTAGAATATGACCAGATGAAAGCATTCGAAGGAGCCGACTTTATATATGCCAAGAACTGGGCAGCCTACACAGGTGACAACTACGGACAGATTTTGAGTACAGACCGTAACTGGACCGTAGGCGAACGCCAAATGGCCGTAACCAACAACGCCTACTTCATGCATTGCCTTCCGGTAAGACGGAACATGATTGTGACGGACGATGTTATCGAGAGCCCGCAATCCATTGTAATCCCAGAAGCTGCAAACCGCGAAATATCAGCAACAGTAGTATTGAAAAGACTGTTGGAAAATCTATAATAACAATGAACGATCAACGATGAACAGGGTTGCACATGATTGCTGTTCATCGTTGATCGTTATTTCTCTACTTTCTCTCCCGCTTCCTGCCAGGCATTAAATCCCTTATCCAGTTCGTAAACTTTATAACCTTTCTCACTGAGGATGGCAGCCGCTTTCTTGCTGCGCTTACCACTACGGCAATACAAAGCTACCGGCTTATCTTTCTGAAGCGTAGAGTCTGCCATAGCGGCAAACGAATCATCAAGCACATTGATATTGATGGTCCCCGGGATATGGCCTTCAGAGTACTCGGCCATTGTACGGACATCCAACCGCTGTACGCTCTCGTCCTGAATCAGTGAAGCAAACTCCTTTACCGGCACTGTCTTGAAATCCCCTTTCGACTGCTGGCAAGAAAAGAGAGATGACAATAAAAACCATATTCCCATAAGCATTGAATTCATTTTCGACATATAATTTAGTAATTAATGATTAGTGACTGGGTACGTACTCAAACTGATAGGTCTTCACCTTCCCGTCATACGTATGCAAGCTGAAATAAATCATTGCCGGTTCGGCAGCACTTGCCGCATACCGGCCCAACGGCACCGAGACATAAGCCCGCTTGGTATAGGCTTCCATATCTCCTCCATTATCATGATAGAGCATCAAACGGACAGTTAACCGCCCTGTTACGGCATCCCTCACAACGGACTCTTCAATGAAATGGAACCTGTGTTTCTCACTTTGTGCTTTGATGGAGAGGGTCATATTCAGAAAATCACGCCCCATCCAGATACTCAGCACATCAACCGGGTCCAGTTTCAAACCATTCCCGAACTCCGCAGCGGGTACCGGGGCAGGAGATACAGTATTGGCCAATGCATAAATCCGCACCTCCTTCTGCCCACCGGCGGACGAGATTACTTCATAATTACTCACCACGCGGCTACTTCCATTCGGGAATAATTCCGTCCGGGTGCGGTCTTCTGCCACCACCAGACGCTCTCCCTTATCCGTTACCAATGTTTGCAAAGTACCGTCTGCTCCCGCCTCAGCGGTCAGAAACTCCAGTTTCACAGGAGGGTAAGAGGCTCCCTCTTCTTCATTACAGGAGATTAGGAAAGTAGAGAGCAATACAAGTCGGACGATATGCAGCGCCCATATTCTCATTGACGTGCAGCTAAGTAATTCACAAGCGGATTAGCATACATCAGCAACAACTTTTCACGCAAGAATGGAATATCCTTATCGGGTATCTCAATCTTTCCAAGCTGTTTCTCCATATAGGCTTCGAAACGTTGTTTGTCGGCCAATGTATAATGGGACTCAAAATCATTTTTGCCGGTCAGCAAGTCATGAGCCACATAATTGCCCGGGTAGAGTCGATAATTGCCATGAATGCGTTCGTCGATCCATGTAGAGATGCGTGTAAACAACTCAGGCTTAGGCAAAGAACGATCCACTGTCAAAAGCAAATCATTGAGGCAGGCCCCGGTCTGGAAGTGTACCTTACCTTTATAACCAAACAGACCGGTCTGCATATTTTTCAGATCGTCTTCCATGGTCTTCTTATACCCCTCTATATCACGTTTCAACTGGAACTCCTGTGCTTTCAGGTAATCGCAAGGATCATATTCATAAGAAATAGCAAGAGGAGCAATATTCATCTCCATCAGACGATCCACTACATCACCCTCTCCACCCATCGCAAGCATCTTGAGCACACTGTCCTGAGTGCGGTCATTGGAGTCCTTGGCACGTCCTTCACGCTGTGCAATCCAAATGGACTGGTTCTTTTCACCAATCGTATAGTGCATATAACGGGACATACGTGCCGATGATTCAAGCATTTGCCGCATAGTCAGTGCGCGCTGTACGATAAATGATTTATTGACCCGGACAAACTTTTTGATCCACGGATAAATCAGCAGGTTATCACCAATGGCAATTTCCACCGTATCCATCCCTTGGTCGACTAACAGTACCGACAAGAAGCCGGAATCGAGGATTATATCCCGGTGATTCGAAATGTATGTGTATGCCTTACTCTTGTCCGGAATAGCCGTATGATCTAATGAGATACCATCAGTACACTCCCCCGCCAGTTTCCACAGCAGACCGTAACAGAAGGTCTTCTGAAATTCCAGTTTCGTTTTGCAGGCACGCATCTTTTGTGCCAACATCTCAAAGGGAACATCCGGTATCACCCCGGCAACCACTTTCTGAAAAGCCGGATCGGCAATCAGTTCTTCGAAAACTCCGGGGAGCTCTTCGTCGTTGTAAGGACGGATTTCATCAAACTCGGTTGTATTCATAGCTTTCATTCTTTGTATAAGCTACGAGAGCCACGCTATCTTATACCACACCAAACTTGCGGTTTGTGCAGCCTGTAGCCCATTGCTCACAGCTTACAGTTAAAATTTATTCTCAATAATATCAGTCATTACATCTTTTATATCCATTCCGGCAGCACGCACCTGTTGGGGAATGAAGCTGGTAGCGGTCATACCCGGTGTGGTATTCACCTCCAGAAGATTAATCTTTTCACCTTCCGTAATGATATAGTCTACGCGGATAATACCCGAACATCCCAATATATCATAGATAGCCGAAGTCAATGCCTGTACCCGTTTGGTCAGTTCTTCCGATACACGTGCCGGAGTGATTTCGTCTACTTGTCCGTTGTACTTCGCATCGTAATCGAAAAACTCATTATGCGTCACTACCTCAGTCAACGGGAAAACGACCGATTTTTCTTTCGTCTTATAACAACCGCAAGTCAATTCTGTTCCGGCCATAAAAGCTTCTATCATTACCTCTTCCGCTTCGCCGAAAGCTTTAGCGATAGCCGGCTGAATTTGTTCGCGCGTTTTTACCTTTGTCACTCCAAAACTGGACCCCCCTAAATTGGGTTTGATGAAGCAAGGCAGACCGATCTTCTCTATCACATCCTCATCGGAAACAGTCTGTCCCTGACGCAACAACAATGATTCGGAGATACGTACACCAAATGCCTTGAGATACTGGTTGCAGACAAACTTATCGTAAGTGATGGCAGCAGCCAATACACCACAACACGAATACGGAATGCGCATCATGTCGAAATACCCCTGCAAACGTCCGTCTTCACCCGGCGTCCCATGAATGGTGATATAGGCAAAGTCAAATACAACCTTCTCCGCCCCATTCATAAAACTAAAGTCGTTTCTGTCTACCGGCGTTTTACTTCCGTCCGGCAACTGCACTTCCCAGCGACGGCCTTCCATTTCTACGATGTACAAATTATACTTCTCCTTATCAATGAAGGAGTAAATGCCCTGTGCACTACGCAGGGAAACTACGATTTCGGAGGTATCGCCTCCTGCCACGATGGCAATGTTGCGTTTCATTCTAAATCTCTGTTGCTAATATAGCCTCGCCACTTCTCTATCAACCGGGTCATATCATCCGGCAACTCCGAAGTGAAATGCATCTCTTCACCAGTGACGGGATGCACAAACCCCAGCGTCATGGCGTGCAATGCCTGCCGCGGACAAGTATCGAAGCAATTGTTTACAAATTGTTTGTATTTGGCAAAGTGGGTTCCTTTCAGGATTTCATGCCCACCATAGCGTTCATCATTAAAAAGTATGTGTCCGATGTGCTTCATGTGCACACGGATCTGGTGGGTACGCCCCGTTTCGAGGATGCACTCCACAAGGGTGACGTAGCCCAATCGTTCCAGTACCCGGTAGTGGGTGACGGCATGTTTGCCCTGGTCGTCGGGAAGGACGGTCATCTGCATACGGTCGCGGGGATTACGGCCTACGTTACCTACGATAGTGCCTTCGTCCTGCTCCACATTCCCCCAGACCAGCGCACGGTAACGGCGCTTCGTGGTTTTGTTGAAGAACTGGTTGCCGAGGTTCGTCTTGGCATCCGGCGTCTTGGCTATCACCAGCAGACCGGAAGTATCTTTGTCGATACGATGCACCAGGCCCACATGGGGGTCGTTGGCGTCGTAATCGGGATTATCCTTCATGTGCCAGGCTATGGCGTTGACAAGGGTACCGTGATAGTTGCCGTGTCCGGGGTGTACTACCAGTCCGGCAGGCTTATTCACTACCATGAGGTACTTGTCCTCATATACTATATTAAGGGGGATATCTTCGGGGATAACTTCGTTTTCGTAGCGCGGGCGGTCCATCATCACGGTGATGACGTCTTGCGGCTTCACTTTATAGCTACTCTTCACGGACTTGCCGTTCGCCATTACAAAGCCGGCATCGGCTGCCTTCTGGATACGGTTGCGCGAGGCGTTGGTCAGGCGGTCGAACAGGTATTTGTCCACACGCATCATCTCCTGCCCCTTGTCCACCACTACTCGGAAGTGTTCATAGAGTTGGGCTTCATCACCGACGGGTTCTATATCGTCCAGTTCATCATTCTCTATTTCGTCCGGCAATTCTTCTATCATTACGGAATTTGGAGCGGTTTATGATTTATAACTTATGATTTACAATTTAGGGTTTAGAACCAGGATTCATCTGAAGCAGAGTCTGCGGATGAAGCGGGTTCAGTAGTGTGCTGGGAAGATTCCATATCCAGGGAATCAGCTTCTTGCGGAATTGCTCCGCCGTCTCCCACCATCAGCGTCAGCATGGCGCCAACGGGCACTTGCTCACCGGTAGTGAGCGAACGGCCTTTGTACTTCACGCCATACACCCAGTCCTTCTCTCCCGCCATGTATTCTATCTCGGTCAGTTTAAAGCCGGAAGCCAGGATACGCGCCTCAGCTTGGCGCAGAGAACTGTTGTCCGCTACATCGGGAACGGTACGCAGAGGCACATTCAGCGTATTAATGGTAACATAGCTGGTACGTACTGCCTGAACCTTCTGTCCGGCGGCGGGATTATATTCAAGGATACATCCGGCAGGCAATGTTTTTACATAGCTGGAATCGGACACAATGCACTTCAGTCCCTGGTTACGAAACAGTTTCTCAGCTTCGCTTACGCCCATGCCTTTCACATCGGGCACTACCACGGCTTCACCGTGACGGGTATATATGTCCAGTCCCTTCAGCACTCCGAATATCAGCCCTACCACTACAACAATCATTGCAGCGAGGTTCACCCAGAAGTATTTATTCTGTCTGAAAGAGAAGAAATCTTTTATTGTCATAGTCTTTAGTACGTTGTTTGGGGCAAAGATACAATTTTCACCACATAGTACACGGAGAAGTTCCAAGTTTTTATCTTATATTGATGCCCTGCTGGAAAATTTGCTTACTTTTACCGAAAAATGCAAACCTTATGAAAACGAACCATGTAAAACTCGCAGTAGTAGCCCTTGCTCTATTCAGCTCATGCAGCAACACCGGAAGCAAACTCCAGATAAATGCTGATATAGAAGACCTCAGACAAGGGGATACCATATTCTTTACCCGCTACTCCCTTGAGAGTCGACAGAGTCTCTCTACCGACACCCTGATCGTAACAGAGAATGAAAAGTTCACATACCAGGCCCAACTGTACAATACACAATATTACCTTGCACACCACGCACCCGTACAAGGAGAACCACTGCCTACATGCAAGCGGGGTATAGCCATCTTTGCCCATCCCGGTGACAAGTTATATATAAAAGGAGATATAGAACACTTCAACACCATCCATCCTAAAGGCGGAATGTACGATGACCCGCGCCTGCAAAGATTATTCTACCTGGAAGACAGTACATATACCGCTCGCAACATTCTCTATCGCAAAGCAATCTACTTTCGAAAGATGCTGAATACACTGGAAGCTAATCCTGACTCCGCACAATATTATGTTGAAGCCTTTAACACCTACAGGACTACGGAGTTGAGGCAAGAAGAAAAGCGCATTGCCGAGTCCATAGACGACAGTGAATATGCCGCCATGATATATTTAGAAAGACTATCCGATATATCCTATCCGGATTTCAAAGAGAGGTTCGAGCATTTCAGCCCGGAGATACAAGCTTCTACCACCGGCAAAATCCTGGAACAAATGCTAAGAGTGAAAGCCAACATAGAACCCGGCAACACCCCCACCGCCTTCACCGTCACCGCCATAGACAGCAGCCGGGTATCCCTTAGTGATTATCGCGGCAAGTATCTTCTGATTTATCACTGGGGACTCTGTCCCGGCACCATTTGGGTACATCCACGTCTGCTGGAACTGTACAATACTTACCACGACAAAGGGTTCGAGGTTTTGGGATTTACTGACGGGCCGTTACCTGATAAATTCAGAAATGAAGACACCGCCCCTCTGTTCGATCAGCCCTGGACTACAGTCTACACCACTACACCCGGCAATGAATTCATCAAAGACGAATATTACTTTGCCGGCGTACCGATACTGATGGTTATCTCACCCGAAGGGAAAACGCTTTATCGCGGTTACAGCGACATCTACGCACCATTGAAGGAATTATTGAAACAAAAACTGGATGCAGACTAATGTCCCGGAAAGAAG
>ENA-UEQB01001290-UEQB01001290.1-human-gut-metagenome-genome-assembly--contig:-NODE-1290-length-21726-cov-8.145318_pt1 | contig 21726 bp, 24 predicted proteins | sample MGYA00242901_ERZ507918 | MGnify/ENA primary metagenome ERZ507918 (study PRJEB26167, sample SAMN06115405) | human gut metagenome | host: Homo sapiens | place: China:Sichuan | collected 2016-04-06... | reverse complement strand
TTTATGCAATATGCTATCCCCATTAAATTTGAAGGAGAAAGTTATCGGATGAGAAAGATGCGTCAGCGGATCGCTACGGGACAGGGGCATGAGGTCGAATTAGTCCGAGACATCACGCTCTAATTTCGAGGAGGCGTTAGCTGTACTACTTTTACACGCCTCGGAAAGAAGCTTGTACTACTTTCTGACGCCTGATTTGTACTACTTCCTGACGCCTCCTAACATTATCCACGGGGCCAGAGCAGTTGTGACTGTGTCCAAAGAGCCACTCAAGATAGTAACGCGATTGAAGAAGGATCATTGCACAAATAAAGTAATTGGTGCGATGACCAACAAAATGGCAAGAATCATGTGGGCGCTGATGGCTCATGAGTCTAGCTATGTGAAGGATTATGTTCAATACAGGAAATGTTTTTTTGAGTAACTCTGATTAAGAAGGAAGAACTCTGAAAGTTTGCTGAAGTGAAAAAGTGATGAAGGATAGGTAAGATGCGTAGTTCCATTTTTTCCGTCCGCATCCCCAGGGTAACCAAGAAATTTCACGACTTTTCGAAGCGAATGCAGTTGTTCATAAACCTGTAGGGCTCGATCAATTTCCTCTTGTGTATACATAGCTTGATCCTCTTAGTTTGGAAATTTGGTCCAAGATTTTGTCCGCATCCCCAATGGACGGATATTTTGGGATTTTGCAGGTAAGACCGGAGTGTTTAGAACCTGAATAGTCTCAAGGACGGTGATTTGATTGGAAAATCAAGATTGAATAAGAGTCCGTGAAAAAAATGAGGAATTCACTCGCGGAAATACATCAGGGCTGTTGGTTAAGCCAACACAAAGCCAGATATAAAACTGCAAACCATTCTCGATTCACAATTTTCTCATTGGCAAGCGGGAGGTGCTCATATAGAGACTATGCAATATAGAACAACGAGCTTATGAAACAGAAGCATTCAATCAAGTATGTGATTTTTGTGATAAATAAAAAAGGTGCTCACTATCTAAAAAAACTACGTAGAAAATATTATTCTCGATAAAACCTGCTACCCTATGTTTTTGCCCTTTTATATTTCTAATTACAGCCCATTTAACATCACCCTTAACTCTTGAAGGATATCTAAACTTAGATCTCTTAGATGGAAAAGATTTGTATATTTTTAACTTTTCCTTATTAAGAGCTTCTGCAATAGTTCCACCACATAAATACATTAGATCTTTTACAAATGGTGCTAACAACCCTTCTTTCTGCCACTCTTGGACAGTCTGACCTGGAGGCACTTGAGATTCATCCAAATATTTAAAACTTATCAAAAGATGTTCAGTTTCACCTACTTTATAAGTAACACGCTCATCTCTGGTATTTTCTTTCCTCTTGCGATTTCCTGAACGAATTTTAAGATTAGGATTATTCGAACTTATCATTCAGGAATTCCTCTGTGAACTCACGCAAATTACCAAAGTATGGGATTGCACCATACTTCCCTTGCAAGTAATCCTTGCCAAATGAGGCGTCATTTCGTACGGAGTTTTCCCTGTTAATTCTATACTCAACTAAAGAATATAAATCAGTTGCCCCATAGTTATCTTTTTCTGTGAACCAGATTTGATCTCTTCGTAGCAGCTCCTTTCTTAAAAAGGTCGTGTCATGAGAGGCAACTATCAACTGCGCGGAATTGTTAATTTGACTTTGAAAAATCTTAATTAATTCAATAGATAACTGCGTATGAAAATTCGCGCCGAATTCATCAACAAAAAGAGTGCCTCCACTACGAATAGTTTCAAGTAAAGGTCCTGACAAAGAAAAAAGAATTTGTGTTCCTTCAGATTCTTTTTCAAAAGGTAAGGTTTGCGTTCCGGAAATTATTTGGGCTTTAAACTTCTCATGATGTGTAAAAATATCAAGTTTTTTAATTTTTTCAGTATCAGAGTCGGGCGCTAAAATTTGCATTATTTTTTTTATTTGTATTGGGACAACGGTACTAGAATCAAGATTGGACTCTTTGATATCAATACTTTTAATTCCTGTATCAAAATGAGTCATCATGGCTAAGATCATTTTGCGCATTGATTCATTTTGCTGAAACTGAAATGCGGTGTAATTCAAAATGTTGTGATAATCCCCAGATATAATGTTAAGTTTTTTTCTAAACCACTCCTTTACAACCATCGCATCACTAACATTAAACTGTGAACAAATCGAAATAAATAAGGCGTTTTGTCGAGTTTTAGAAGAAAGCCCCTTTGCACCTCTAAATTGGCGAGAGTTAACTTTTATTTCATTATTTTCTCTTACAAAGCAATAACTCTCTCTAGTACTGTTATCTGCCCTTTTAAATAACCATTCGCTGATTACTTTTGCATTGTAAAATTCAAAACCATATCGATACTGATTTCCTTCCTCCAAGAAAGTAATTTCAAAAAGACTAGGTTCCTGACTCGCTCCTTCATCTAAACAAAAAATATTTTGGGAAAGCCTTTCAAAGTATTTTTCATCTAAAACCGATCTAAGAACACCCTCTCTCATGTGTGCAACACATTTTATAAGGTTACTCTTTCCTGATGCATTAGCTCCGTATATCACAGCAAATTTCAATGTTTTAATATTTTTCTGTGGACAAACTAAGAGGTTGTTCTGTTCATCATCAATTCCTGAGTGCTCTTTAACTGAACGCGCTGACAACATGTTAAATGAGACCTCATGATGAAACGAAAGGTAATTTCTAACAACAAACTCAATCAGCATTTGACACCCCTAAAAAATTGCCCATATTTTACCTCAAAACACTTTTTTTGTGAATTTTTCCCATTTTATGGTATTACACTACAGAAATTGTGTCACTATGACCTTGCCTGAAATTGGTTGACAGTTTTTTAAACTATGACTGATTTAGTTGGCAGTTTTTTTTCTTTTGCCTAATTCTCTTTACAGCAAAAAATCTAAAACCTAATTAAGTTGACACTTTGGAGATCATTTCCCAAGTGCCTTTTTTATTTTAATCCTTTTTGTTTTCCCTCCTTTCAAGTCGGCCCAAACATGCTTGATAGGCCAACTGCCTATCAAACATGGCGGGAGCCCCCTATAACATTCGCTCTTGGTTTGCCTGTTTTCTTTCGCTATACGTTTTCCAATGGCGTACAGGAACAGCCCCAAAATCATGCACCTCTGTTGGTGTTTGATAATATGAGGCCGCAGATTGTTGTAAGCCTCGATGGCTTGCGATACTCGTTCATAGCAATCGACATAGTCTTTGATTTCGACCCCGTAAAGCCATTCACTTTTGATTATCCCGTTAACTCTCTCGGCGACAGCGTTTTCCAAAGGATCTCCACTTTCAGTCATCGAAATTTGAATTCCACGCGACTTCAAACTGTTAACGTAACCGTAGCTGCAGTACTGACAACCCCGATCAGAATGATGGATCAGTCCCTCTGAATCTTCCGGATGCTGCAGTGTCTCCAAAGCCATTTGTAGGGCCCTTTGACAATAAACCGTCTGAAGTGTTGTTCCCAGAGCCCATCCAACGATCTTTCTGGAGTATAAGTCCGTGATTAACGATAAATAGCAAACACCATCGCTCGTTTCAACATAAGTTATGTCACCGGCCCAAGCTTGATTGGGAGCACTGAAGACTTTATCACGGATCAGATTAGGGTAACGTTTAAAGGGATGGTTGGAATCGGTGGTTTTGTAGTGCCTGAGACGTTTTATCCGGAGCAATAATCCTCGCTCTGAGCGCAAGTCCAGAAACTTATCTCTGCCGAGAAATCTCGGTTGAGAGCCAAATTCGTGTTTAACAAGAACGTAAAGCTTACGTGAACCGATCGAGGCATCTGTTGCCTGTAGCCGCGGACAGATTGAATAATCAACTCGTTGAGAGCTTGCTCAGCAAACTCATTCTCTTCAGCATGCTTATAAAAAGATTGTCGGCTATAACCAAATGCATAGTTCCATTTTTCCGTCCGCTAATTCCATATAAAAGTCCGCCCCAAAATACCAAATATTCGGCCGAAAAATACCAAATAAATGTCCGCTCTTAATGTAGTGGTTACGAAGTTTTCTATCCCATCAACTTTTATAAGGAGAAATTTATAGGTAGAAAACCAATTTCTGATCAACTGCTGCGAGAGATCCTACGGCTTAGATCAAACGGGAGCTCTTTCAGAGAAATTGCCAGACTATGCGGAATCGGAAGAACTACCGCACAGGATTACTATCGGATCGCTAAATCCAGGGGACTGGAATGGGAGGACGTAAAACATCACTCAAACGTGAAGCTAAAGGCCGAACTTCAAACTCCAAAACTTAAAACCTCAGACTATATCGAGCCGGACTTTGATCATTATTCAAAGCTTCTGTACTTACGCAAAATTCGGGGTATTGACGATGCCTACGCTTACTACTGTAACGAAGACAAAGAGGGTAAAAAATACTCCAGAACGTCATTTTTTCGGCATTTTAAGCAGTGGCGTAAAAAGACCGGTGAGGCTGACGACACATTCTTGAGCCATAACTGGAGTGCCGGCGATTGTTGCCAAATAGACTACAGCGGAGACACCTTATATTTGAAGGTACAGATAGATGAGTTCCGGTTTGAGAAAAGACCGGTTCAAATATTTGTAGGAGTCCTGCCTTACTCCAGGTACCTGATTTGCTATGCAACCAAAGATCAAACCAGAGAAAGTTGGTTTGAAGCAATCATCGAGATGCTTCAGTTCTTTGATGGTGTTCCGTCCCGGATTATGTTTGATAACTCCACAACAATGGTATTGGAAGCCAGCCGCCACGTCCCGATACTTAGTTCGGATACAGAAGCTATAGCTAAACACTACCGATTTTCCGCAGAAGCAGTTGCTCCGGCAGAACCGACTTTTAAAGGTTCTGTAGAAAATGCTGTTGGCATCATTCAGCGTAAGATTCTTAAGCCTCTACAGTCTCTGGAGTTCTTTTGTATTCAGGAAATCAACAGCATCTTAAGACGTGACTTGATTCGACTGAATCATTCAAAAATGAGAGCTTTTGACAACATGACTCGTCAAGAGTTATTCGAAATTAAAAAGCATTCGCTAAAAACCTTGCCGTCTCTGCAGTTCCAATTCAACAAACCTCTGGTTCGTTACAAAGTCGGACGTAATTATTGCATTCGGATTCGCGGTCATAGCTATTCAGTACCCTATCGGTATGTAGGACTGCATGTTTTAGCTCGTGTGGAAAGAGGCAATTTGCTCAGAATTTACGACGCCAACAGTTTGGAGCTATTGGCTGAACACCATTATTGGGGAGAACAAAGAGACGTTCCGGGATTCACACATATCAAAAACGAGCACCGTGCTCCTCATCATTTCTCGGAAAAACAGCGTCTTAATGCTGCTCAACATCTCATCGATGATCAGCCTCAATTCGTTCGGTTATTTGCAACCAAGCTTCTTGTAAGGATTAAAGACAGTAGCGATGGGAAGAAAGCTAATCTGCTTTTTGGGCTGATTTCATTGAAAAAGAAGTATGGCACAGAACGCTTAAATGCAGCTTGTGCAAGGGCTCTGGAAGTAGGAAGCAACGACTTCCAACTACTTAAACGCTTACTGCAGCAAAAGCGAGAGCTGGCACCGGCCAACCAAATTGACGATCAAGAAATGTTGGATTTTATGCTTGAGAACGGTTTTTTAAGAGATCGAAAGCAGTTTGAGGAATTGGCTGAGCAGGCACTTAACAGGAGCAAGAATCATGAGAATTAATCGTAGCTGCATAGTCTCGTTTTATCCGTCCAAAAAATCTCATATAAACGTCCAAAAATTCTGTTCTGATTACGATGTTTTCTATCCCATTAACTTTTAAAGGAGAAATAAATGGGTAGAAAACCAATTTCTGACCAATTGCTCAGGGAAATCTTAAGACTTCGCTCTCAAGGTACACCCTTCAGAGCCATCGCTGCAATATGCGGTATCGGTAGAACGACGGCCTAAGATTATTACCGGTTAGCAAAAGCTAAAGGGTTGGAATGGAATGATGTAAAACATCATTCAAACACCAAGCTTAAAACTGAGCTTCAAACACCGAAGCTGAAACTCTCTGAGTATGATAGGCCTGACTTTGATCGGTACGCCAAGTTGTTGTACTTAAGGAAACTTCGAGGTATTGATGATGCCTACAACTATTATTGCGAAGAAGACGGAGGAGGGAAAAAATACTCTCGAGCTTCGTTCTTCCGTCGTTTCCAGCAATGGCGTAAAGAGACAGGAGAAGATAACAATACCTTTCTAAGCCACCAATGGTCTGCTGGTGATTGCTGTCAGATTGATTACAGCGGCGATACCTTGTATTTAACTGTTCAAATTGATCAGTTTCGCTTTGAAAAAAGACCTGTACAAATCTTTGTAGCTGTCCTGCCTTACTCAAAGTACCTATTCTGTTACGCAACAAAAGATTAAAAACGAGAGAGTTGGTTTGAAGCCATCATCGAAATGCTCAAGTTTTTTGATGGTGTACCTTGCAGAATCATGTTTGATAACGCTACCAGCATGGTTGTTGAGGCGAGTCGCCATGTCCCGATATTGAGTCAAGACACGGAAGCTTTAGCCAAACACTACCATTTCTCTCCGGAGGCAGTGGCACCGGCAGAGCCAACGTTCAAAGGCTCTGTTGAAAATGCTGTCAAAGTCATCCAACAGAAAATTCTCAAACCGTTACAAACGATTGAGTTTTTCTCCATTCAGGAAATCAACAGCATCCTACGTCGAGATTTAATACGAGTAAACAACGCAAAAATGCGTGTTTTTGACAATATGAGTCGTCAAGAACTGTTTGACATTGAGAAAACCTCCCTGAAAGCTGAGTTTTCACATTTATTTTGACCATGTTTCTTAGTTATTCTGACACTGGGATTCTTAACCATTCTGACGGGCATTTTTTAGTCAATACGGCGCCGCATATTCAGTTAAACATTTCAACGCGTCAAGATTTAGAGGTATTTAATGGAGGGGCCCCGCTTGGGGGGGGCGCCGTTCATTACCTTTAAATCTTGTACGCGCTACCTAACGCTACAATCAGGTAACCCCGACCGGAGTATCCGGCCGGGGTTGCCTCGCGGCGAGCGTCTAGTCCGAAGGACTGCGAAGCTTATTTATTTTTCGGTAACGCTCCGTACTCCTCCTTGCTTCTCATTGATTCTCCCTTAATTTCTATGCGATAAGAGTTAGGCACTAACCGATCCAAGATTGAGTCGGCCAAGGTTGGATCACCCAAGTATTGAGCCCAACACTCTTTGACCGGGATAACACTGGTGATTAAAAAACTGCAATGCGGTTTTATTCTCTTTATCATCTCATAGAGGCTGAAGCACTGTGCTCGAGTGATTTCATCCATGCCCCAATCATCTATGAGCAGTAGTTGCAGTTTGTCTAATGCTGCTAAGTACGGCTTCTGGACTGTCGGGTTATCTGCATTATTGTTTCGCTGGTATTCCTTTATTAGTTGCGAAAGAGTAATCGCTTTGACTGTAAAACCCTGTACACATGCGGCATGAGCCAGCGCTTCAGCTATCCATGTTTTACCGCAACCGGTCATACCGGTGATGATGCAATTGTGGCGGTTTCTAACCCAATCACAGGAAGCCAGCGTTTCAATCAAAGTCCGATTTAGTCCTCGATCGCTCTCCCAGTCGATATCAGAAACACAGGCGTTATCAAAGTAAAAGTTAGCTTTTTGTATTCGTCTTTTTACTGCTGCACTATCTCGACGCAAGCACTCTGCATCCATTAGCACCTTTAACTAATCAGCTTGAGACATCAAAGCTGTTTGAGGATCCTGGGCAAGTTCCTTGGCATGTTTAAGCATTGGCGTGAGCCGTAACCGTTTAGCTTGTTGCTCTAAATCATTTAATGAGTAGGCCATGATGGATTTCCTTATTCATAATTGTTGCGGATGTTTTGATGGATGATGGGATTTGTTTTCCGTTCTTCAGAAGCAGACAGATCTAAAACGCTATTGCTTCGAAGGACAAAATCAAAATGATCACAAAGCATCCTGACATGTTTGTAATTAACGACTCGATCTTCTAAGGCCGCACTCAAAGCTTTGGCAACAATATTGGAGGAGTAGTTTTTAAATAATCCGTACAAAGCCCCACAAGTTCTTCCACTTGGAAAGTGTCCTTTACCTTCTTTCAAGTAAGTAACTACTTCCTCTGCTAACCTTGATGGGATACCTTTACCGATAAAGAGCTCAATCCACTCATGGGTAGAACGTCGGTAGTGTTTTTCTGCGGAGGTTAAATGCTCTTTGAGGATATGAGTTTTATTGCCGCCAAGTTCAGTAAATCGTTCATGGACACCTAAACAAATCATTGTGTCAATATCATAAATTTCAACCTTGGCGCGACAGACATGAACTGCGACTTTCTTTCCCATGTATGAGGCCGGAGTACTGTATCTATGACCGCCATCAGAAGCCAAATGAATGCAGTGAGCTTTATCGACAACTAAGTACTTCCAAATTCCATATTCATAGGGCATAGCCGGCAATGGATTCATATGAGGTAACTCTTCTTTTTGATAGCGCAATCGTCGATTACCGGTTAAGCCACGACCTTTAAAGGGAGCATCGTTGATTTCATTGACTCGTTGACGGATTTTTTGATTGAGATCTTCCAGATCTCTAACCAAGATCGGTTGATCCAATGACATCTGAGCGATGACCCATCGCTCAACATCATTAACAGCGGCCTCAACTCGGTTCTTTTGTTTGGGCTTTCTGGGTTTACAGGCCCATGGCTGCATACCGTAGTAAGAACATAGGGAGCGAATGGCTGATTGTGCTTCAGCTTCATGCCAACCGGGAAGCTTTACGAGAGCTTTAGCATTGTCCATCACCAAAACTTGAGGAGCTGCACCGAAATATTCAAGAGCATCAACAATGCCATCAATCCAGCTGTTTTGGCTTTCATCTTCAAAAGCTTCAGTGAAAAGCATGCAACTGTATGGAAGTGAAGCGACAAATAGCTTTGACTGACGAATGACGCCATCTCGATCGACCCATTTGATCTTGTCGCCGGCGAAGTCGATTTCCATAGGTTCTCCGGGAATCCTTTCAACGTTCCCACCCACTTGACGGATACCGTTTTCAGTTTTCCATTGGGTATAACGACGGCAAAATGATGCGTAGGAGTAAGTGCAGCCGGGATATTGCTTTTTGTACTGTTCAAAGAGCATCGACAGAGTAATGCCTCGACGCCCTACATGACTGTATATTCTTGCCAGTCCGGTTCTGATTGTGGAAAAATGGACACTAAATGGCATGGCTGTGGACAAAAATCGAAAAACTGAGTTTTATTCTTGATCCTTGGCTTGGCTTTTTTCTGATTTTGGCTTTTGTACGTTAAGAGACGCATAAAAAATGTTTTTATACGTCCCTATTTTTCAGTTAGTCATTGTTGTTAAAACGGGATACTACCTCCACTTTCGGTTTTGATTTTATCCAGAGCTTCACAGAGCGCCAGTTGATTAAGAAGACATTGCTCTTGCTTATCGTATTCCGCTAGTAAAGCTTCTAACAACGCTGTCGTGCTTTCGATGTAAAACTCATTGCGCAGATTATCCAGTTCAGCCTCTGATTTAGAGCCATTTAAGCCGGATAATCTTTCCATTTTCATGGTTATCTTTTTGATGAGAGCTTGAGTTTGTTTATCACAAGATTTTTTACTCACGATATTTGCTCCTCAAGCTTGGATTCGTATTTTTCTCTAAGCGAGTCTCCCTTTAATTCAATGGTGTAACTGTGATTTTTTAACCGATCCAGGAGAGCATCTGCGTGATATGGATCACCAAAAAAGTTATACCAATTCGGTAGAGGTTTTTGGCTGGCAATGATCGTAGCGCCGTCTCCTTTTCTTTCGTCTATTAACGAAAACAAATCACTGCGCTGACTATCATCCAAAACTCCCATGGCAAAGTCATCAATAATCAACAACTTTTTCTTATTGATTTTTTCCCTGAAATTAAGGCACTTGCTGTCTTTTCGTGCTTTATCCATCAATTCCAAAAGAATTGGCATTCGGAAGTACTGTACTGTTAAACCCTGTCGGCAAGCGCATTTTCCTAAAGCTTCTATCAACCAAGTTTTGCCAGTACCGGTTGCACCTGTCACAATTACAGATGCGGGATTGTCTTCTGTAATCCATTGGCATTCGGCTAAAAATTGCACTAAGCCAGCATCCAAATTTCGCTCTTTGGAATAATCCATTTTGGAAATATCAGAAAACTTCCCGCGATGCCCGAAGACTTTAATAGTCGAAGCTGACGCTTAATTGTTCTAGCTTGAAGTTCTTTTGATAAAAGGATTCCGACTCGCTTTTCAAACGTCATTTGACTGTAGATCGGATCCTTTAATTGTTCCTGGAAAGCTTCCCACATCGTCGGTAGTTTTAATTGCCTGAAAGCTTGCTCGATAGCCAGTCGAGACAGATTGTTTTCTACAGTACGTCTACTCATGCTTGTTCTCCCGATTTTGTTCAGAACGTTGTTTGTAATAGTTGATCCCTCGAATGTTGTTGGAAGACTTAATTTCGAGATGAGCACCGTGTTTGATTGACCGTATGATGGTCTGCTTTGATTCAAGAGAGCGTTGATCCAAAATGTTCAACAGTTCTGAATATGAGGGATTGAGCCGTTGAAGTACGTCTGTACAGCATTGTTCCAATACTTCCAGACCGAATTTTTGCTGGTGATTGTGTAAGCCTCGAAGTAACCTTACCGCCTCACGCTTTGTCAGACCGTTAGTGATTCGTTTGGCAAACAGTGCAGTGTTTGGACCTCCTTGTGAAATGCGTTCCAATAGTTCATCTGCAGTCATCAACACAAAACGATGTTGACTAGGCATGTGCTCATAGGCCATTACTGTTCGAGGGCCGTCATCACGCAGTTGATGTTCTGCGATTTTTTCTCCGGTTTCCAGATCAAAACACTGCAGCAATTTTCGGTATGGGAAAACAATAACTCTGACAGATCGACCGACATAACGATAGGGAACGCTGTAACGTCTGTTCTGATACCGTACTACGTAATCTTTTTGCACCTTCAACGTTTTCACAATCATGGTGCGTTCAAAGCGAATGGGCGGTAACTCAGTTAAAAAAGAATGCTCTTCTTCAAACAACGACAAACGAGTTTCATGAACACGTTCGCTCAACGGTCTTAGGTTGTGCACGAGTAACAACTTACGCATTTCCGCATTGAGCGTTTCGAGGCTGAAGAATGTTCTTTTTCTTAACGGATAAATAATGCGATCTGTAACCAATCGAACGGCTCCTTCAACATTGGCTTTGTATTTGGGTTTGCCGGGAGCGACTGCATAAGCAACACAGCCGTAGTAATCGCACAGACTCTGAAGCTCATCGCAGATTCGAGGACTGTATTTATCAGCTTTTAAGACCAATGATGTTGAATTATCCAGGTAAAGATACTGTGGAGTACCTTCAAAGAAATCCAGCATTGTGATGATGGCATCAAGCCAATCTTGTCGTGTTTGACGTTCTGTTGCAATACAGTAAGTCAGACCGGAGTAAGCCAATACACCGACAAACACACTGATTTCTCTGAAAGCTCCTGATTTGGGATCTTTGATAGGAATTTTGGTACCGGCATAGTCAATCATCACCACTTCTCCGGGATCCCAATTCATAGTCAGTGATAACTCGTTAAGTTCCGGGGGAAGGTTTTCTTTAAATTGTTTGAACTGCTTACAGAAACCAGAATAACTCAATTCAGAGGGATCACAGTAACGTTGCCAAAGCTGTTTGAGTGACAATCCCTTTTTACCTCTGCTTTGAGCATAAATAACGCTCCAATCCAAATTGGGAGCATCTTCTCCTGTTTCAGAGGAAAACTTGAATAACGCTCCGAGTTCAGCATCGGTGATGGCTTTGAGCTCATCCCATGTTAAGCCAAGAGTCTTGGCTCGATCGATGTAGCGTTTGACGGTTGAGGTAGAGAGTGACAAACGTTTAGAAATGTCATTCATCGAGTGATTGTGATTCCTAAGACGAACTAAGTCACGGATAATCTGCGGGTTCATTTTTATCTCCAAAATAATCGGATAGGAGGTAGGTAGTTATTCTGCCTACCGTCCTTCCACACCACCCACCATACGGATCCGTAGTGGGCGGTTATTAATAACATCCTTGGTCACGCTTCTTGTATACGTCACCAAGACAGATCCATCCCATTTCTCGAAGAAATCGATTCGTCAGCGTTTGCGCCAATATCCAACTGTGTGCTATTCGCCAGTACGATTTACGGCTGTTCGCATACTGCCAGGCTATCGATGGTGATAGACCTAGTTTCTGCAACGCATAGTATTTTGTCCTGACCTTTTTCCATTGCTTCCAGTAGATCTGCCGTATCCGACGCCTTAACCACTTGTCAGTGTTTCGGACAAATTTCGTCATATCACTTTTCAGGAAATAGTTAGCCCAACCCCGTACAAACTCCGATAGCTGTTTCCTGAAGGCTTCCAGACTCTGCTCTCGGTTTCGGCTTGTTATTTCCTTTAAGCGTTTGACACATTTGTCTTTCGATTTCTGGTGTGGCCTAGCTTTAATTTTCCCTTCCTTGTCAGGGTAGAAACCAAATCCGAGAAATTTCACATCAGTACTACCAATGTATCGGATCTTGGTTTTGTCTTCGTTCAGCTTTAGGAAGAGCTTCTTTTCAACGAAGGGCTTGATGTTTGCCAGCGTTCGCTCTGCCGATTTTCTGCTTTTGCAGAAAATCATCATATCGTCCGCATAGCGTACAAACGGATGCCCTCTTTCCTCCAACTTCTTATCCAATTCATTAAGCATGATATTGGCTAGGGTTGGTGAGATCGGTCCTCCTTGTGGGGTGCCTATCTTATTAGGGGTGGCTTTCCCATCTTCTAATACGGGGGCTCGTAGAAATTTGTGAATCAGCGATATGACCCGACCATCCTTAATCCGCTCCGACAACAGTTGGAGTAATTTCGAGTGGTTTACCGTATCAAAGACTTTCGCCAAATCCAAATCAACTACCCACACATACCCTTCATTGGCTAATTTCAGACTTTGTCCAATTGCCGTCTGACAACTGCGGTTCGGTCTGAAGCCGTGACTGCCGTCGGGATTCCCAGAGGTCTGAATTTACCTTTTTCCTCTTTTGGGATGAGTACTCGTAGCACGGGTTGGGGTTTATATCGCCCCTCTTTTATGGATTGCACCAGTTCGGAGCCGTGCTCGTGCAGATAGGGCAAAAGGTCCTGGACCTCCATCCCGTCCACTCCGGCACTTCCCTTGTTGGCAACTACTCTTTTCCATGCTTGGTTGAGGTTGTTGCGTTCCAATATGGCTTCCAGTGTAACCATCCGTCTACTCTGTTACGTGGTGGCATTTATCCCTTGTTGTCTTTCATCAGATTCCTTGACCGTTGTTACCCTCTCGATTCCGTCGATACTCTCACATTGGTGATCTTTCGATCTTCCAAGTCTTCATCTGTAAAGCTGCTTCAGGTGCCTCCGTTATTAATTTCCGCCCTTCACAAGCGCCATCCACTTGCTACTATGGCTTCTGCTGACTGCTCTCAGCAAGCTTTACTCCATGACCGAGTGTTGTAGGGTCACGTCTGAGAGCCCTCCCTGGGTAAGGACTTAATCTTTCCCTTCATGTATCCGCTTCGTTTACACCGCAAGCTCCGAGTAGCTTTAGGACTTTGGCTTGTTTAGCAGCCTTATCCGCTTGCTTGTGCCTGACGAAGTTTCTGTTCGTCGGGTCAAAGGTTTGCCTCGGGCTTCTTTCAGATTCCACCTCACGATGGACACCCTTGCCGTCAGCTATGGGCTTGTCGCTACTTACCGCCCTCGGGACTTTCACCCGTTAGATTAAGTGCCATGCCAGGCACACATAAAAAGCCGTTTAAAAACACGGCATTGGAGACGATAATGAATTTTGATCAAGACTTTGACTTTTCCGATTTTTCTCCACTAAGCCACTTGTCTACTCGTTCGATTTTTAGAGATTTGTTCCTGATCAGAAGCCAAAATCATTCGATTATTGGAAATTTTTGTTCGATGATTTTCCACTGTTGTTCGATGGCTTGCCACTGACGCCCAAGAATCAACCAAAACTTAAAAATTAAGTTTTTTCCGATTTCTGTCCCCCACTTTTTCGATTTATTCGCCACTCTTATTCGATTTCCGTCCACTTTAGCTCGCAAAACACTGTTCGATTTTGTCCCCTTCTTTTCGATGATTGGAGAATCGCCGTTCGATTTTCAGTGATTTATGCACATGGTTTTATCTCCAACAGTCGATTGATAGCGGTTTCAAGGCAGTTGACATACGTCTTAACGGTAATGCCATTAGGCAATTGGATGACGAGTTGATTTTTAACCCCTGAATTTTTGGGAAGAAAGCGTTTAAATTGCTCTTCGCTTAGGTAACGGACACTGACTGGCTGATCCCAGATGATATTGATAACAGAATCGGAAACTTCGACTTGACATGGACTGCCTTGGATAAGGCGTCGTCGGCGAATTTCGGCAAAGCGGTTATAGACGGGTTTGACTTTGGGTTAAGGGCCGTAGCAGTACTTGTAAAGTTCTCGTTCAATGAATTGAAGACAATTCATCGAACTGTTCTCAAAGGCACTGTAGGCAGATTCCCAATCAGTAGAGGTGGCAGACAAGATGAACTCCAAAAACAAAATCTCGAGTCTATTGTCTGCCCACTCAAAAATTCACGGCTCTGACGATAGGGAGCTTACGATGGTACTAGACGTAAATACAGCATTGAAGAAAAACGATTGATACTGGTGAAGTATTTTTCTCAGTCTTTAGGTTATAAACGCTTTGCTGCCAGAAACAATCTCAGTTGCCGTCTATTGAAAAACTGGATCAGAAAGGTCAAAAAATCCGGAAGTATCGATTTTGCTTATCCCGCGATACAGATACAGCTATCTAGCTGTAAGGCAAATTTTGGAATCATTACAAGAACTGTTACTAAATCAAAATAATACTTGAGAAGAGGCAATCAAATCGAAAATGAAAGTCAGTCAATTACCGCTTATACTGAAAATTAGGCCGACTCTAACGCCGCTCCTACCGCCTTATCCATATCGTAATATTTGTACGCGCCTAATCTTCCCATGAAAGTGATCTTACTAGAAATCTTCCTAGCTTCCATTTTGTATTTTTCGTACAGCATTGCACTATCACCAGACGGCACAGGGTAATAGCGCTCATTTCTCTCACGCACAAAAGCCTCTGGATACTCGAAAGACACTACCGTTGATAACGATCTTGTTGGTAAAAAATATTTGTACTCCCCAATTCTTGTAAAGTCATAATTTGAAGGATAATTAACGACCGCGTTGCTCTGGAAACATGGTTGGTCAAGCTTCATAAATTTAAACCGAAGACTTCGATAAGGCAATTCTCCATAACAATAATTAAAGTATTCATCAATTGGACCTGTATAGAAAACATGGTCGTATTTATTCAGCATGGTGTGCCTGAATTTTTCGGACAATTGCACCAAAATTTTTTCATGCTTAAGCATGTTACTGATTAAAGATGTGTAACCCAGCAATGGAATGCCTTGATATCGATTTTGAAAATATCGATCATCTCGGCTAATGTATACAGGAACTCGAGCGGTGACAGATGGATCTAAGTCTTCAGGTTTAAGCGACCATTGTTTAAGTGTGTAATGTAAAAAAACTTTCTCATACACAAAATTCGCAAGAAATTGCAAATCGTGATCACCCGTATCTCTAAGTTTAAGAATTGGAACTTTTACATTAAATCCAAAACGTTCTATAAGTTTTTGTTCTAATTGATCAGCAATTGAGCGCGGGAAAATCTTCTCTATTGAATTTAAATTAAAGGGAACCGGAATCAATTGCCCATCAATTAACGCTAGAACTTTATGTTGATATGGATACCAATCAGTAAAACGACTCACAAAATCCCAAACTTTCTTATCATCTGTATGAAAAATATGAGTTCCATATTTATGAACATAAATACCGCTTTCTTCCAAATAGTCATAACAGTTCCCAGCTATGTGACTTCTTTCATCAATAACGGTTACATGGTGTCCAGCTTCTGCCAAGTAACGGGCTTTCGTTGCACCAGAAATTCCACTTCCAACAACTAAAAAATTCATTATTGACTCCGTCTAACCGAAATTTCACATATAACAAGGGGACTTCTAAAAATTCGTAGCCATAAAAACAGAATGGATTCAATTGGTTAAAATTGAAATCACCACAAATCAACTACCAAAAGAATCCATATGGCTACATTTTATCAAACCCCGAGCACTCAACAAGGTCTTTTTGCTGATATTTCTTTTAACCAAGCCTTAAGCGAGCTTGGAGATCCTCTTGAAGCCTTAGGTCGGTACATTGATTTCGAAACATTTCGTCCAACAATCGAATTGACCTTAAAAAAAGCCAAAGACAATCAGGGGAAAAGCAGTCGTGCCGGTCGTCCGAGTAAAGATCCTGTCTTTATGTTCAAAGTTTTATTCCTTCAGCGACTTTACGGACTAAGCGATCAGCAAACCGAATTCATGATTTTGGATCGACTCAGTTTCCAACGTTTTTTAGGCATTACCGATCCTGAAGATGTACCTGACAGAAATACTATCTGGTTGTACAGGGAACGCTTCACGAAGTTGAATTTGATGCAAAAGCTATTTGACGCTTTCCACGAGCGGCTTGAACAACAAGGGCTTATTTACCAAGAAGGCAAAATGATTGATGCGAGCTTTGTTGTCGCCCCCAAACAAAGAAATACCCATGAAGAAAATAAGCTGATCAAACAAGGTAAGGGAGGCGAATTATGGAAAGACAAACCAAGGAAAAAGTGCCAAAAAGATATTGATGCCAGATGGGCAAAAAAGCCGGGCAATCTTATTACGGCTACAAAGCCCATATTAAAGCGGACCTGAGATCGAAATTGATTGATTCGGTGAAAACAACCGCAGCCAATGTGCATGATTCGCAAGTTATTGAGGCTCTATTAAACGATTGTGATAAAGGACAGATGCTGTATGCCGACAGTGGTTATAGCGGTAAGGAGCAAGAAGAGGTCATTGAAAAGTACGGCATGGTGGCTCAGGTGTGTGAGAAAGGTTATCGATATAAAAAACTAACCGAGCAGCAGATAAGCAACAACCGGAAAAAATCTCAAAAACGTTGCCGGATTGAACATATATTTGGCTTCATGGAAGGCTCCATGAAGGGTTTAGTTGTACGAACCATTGGATTGATACGAGCTACGTCCAATGTGCTGATTACGGCCTTGGTTTACAACGTGATGAGGTATGTGCAAATTAAGAAATTGGAGCTCAAACTGTAGGATAAGTGTGCCCGTTAACAGGAAAAAACGATTAAGTTGACCAAAAATGAGGAGCTTTCCTCTTAGTAAGAAAAACCCCTCATCAGGATAAGTGTCAGTTAGAATCTAAGACAGCTCAAATTTCAATTTTTAGAAGTCACCACAAACTTTAAGAGTACTAATTAATAAAACTGAGACTTGTCTCGTAGTTGTTTAAAAAGACTTATAGAATCTTTGAATATTTTAAAAGACAACAACGCATCTCCTTTTGATAAACAAAAGAAAAACAACCCCAATGTCATAACTAAGGGACGACTTTTTACAAAAATATTTTCGCCATATATAAAATGCAAAGCAAAGAAATTACGCCACCTATAGTAAAACTTCCAATCAAACTTAAGAGCAGGAACATACGGAAGTTGTCTGACGGCCCTTGCATCTCTTGCTGCATATATTTGAAAGCCTGATTTTTTTATACGTAAAGAATAGTCCGTATCATCGCCAAAAATAAAAAACTCTTTGTTTGGAAAACCTACTTTTTCTATCACAGATCTATACACAAAAAAACCTTCGAATGATCCAGAATCTACTTTTAACAATTCCGGCAAAGATTGGCGAGATGAATATTGCCTGGCAATAGTTGACACTTTGGGATTTATTCTTAAAGGATTAGCGTAATCAAACTTAATAGCACAGTACTCAGCTAAAGCCCCTGACAAATCTTCTCTGACAGCGATAAAACATTTCACTTCGGGAAATTTTCTAATAACATCTTGATAGTGAGGATCGATTAAAACATCATCGTCAAGCATACAAATCCATTGAGCTCCATCCTTATACGCCAAACGACAACCTACTTCAAAACCACCAGCTCCACCTGAATTTACCTTTAATTGAATATTGCGAATGTTGTCGAATTTAGAAGAAAAGTCCCAAATAACATCCTGAGTATCATCAGTACTACTATTATCAACTACATATATCTTATCTGTGTTGTCACTGCTAAAACTTGTGAGATGAGCAAGACACTTTTTCAATAATTTTGATCGGTTATAAGTAACAATCACAAAGGAAACTTTATCTGTAAGCATGATGCTCTCGTAGACAATTTACGGTTGAGACAGATCATTATACGAGTATTTAACAAGTATCCTCATCGAACCGTTCGTAACAATTGATTGTTTATCTTCCAAACTTTAAAATTGACGGGTAACTTAATCTCTCTTTATCTAGTGAGGTCATTATCATGAGAGATACTATCCTTGTCATCCTTGCTGCAAGCAAGATGCGAGTTGATTACGCATCCATTTTTAATACAGTCCCGGCTATGTTGCCTTTTAACGGCAAGCCCTTGGTCTACCAAATCATTTTGAATTTTATTCGAAACCGTAAAAGTCAGGGAACTATTTTTCTAGCTCTCCCTTCTGGGGAAGAACATATCGAGCAATTTTTACAAGTAGCCTTCGGCTCTCGAGCAAATCTTCATTGTTGTTATGTTGACAATGCGCAGCCTCATTGCCAGGCTAACACATTGCAAAAATTGCTTTCTATGATGAAAGAGTCAAATATTGAGGACGCCGGTTTGCTTGTGGCCAATGGTGATGTTTATTTTGAGTTTCCAGTAGATTGCGTAAATCAATCTACCACCGCCTTAGTCAGCGATTTGGCGCCCGACGAAAAATATTCTCATTATGTACTCGACTCCACAAAGAAAGCCCGCTATATCGAACTTGGACAGGAAATCCCAGAATCTAAAAATAGCCAGATATTTATAGATTGCGGAGTTTACTACATACCTAGCTGGAAAGAATTACACGAAACTAAACACAGTAATGATTACAACTGTACGGTTGGTAAGTTTTTGTGTGAAGAGACTCAAGGTGATTTGCAATTAGCATTAGCTGATAAGTGGGTAGACCTGGGGAATTTAGATTCTGCTGCTACTATTTCTACAAAAGTTCTCGGCGCACGAGAATTCAATCAACTTCAGATCGATGAAAAAAGAGGTTTGATAACCAAATCTAGCTCTAACAAAGACAAAATTCTTCAGGAAATCAACTACTACAATAAGCTCCCCCATAGTCTAAAGATTTTCTTCCCCAGACTATATGATTTCAAATTGGGTAAGTTTGTTAGTTACTCGATAGAGTATTATCCGTACAAAACACTCTCTGAATATTACGTAATGTATGAACTCTCAGAGGGATGCTGGAAGCGTATCTTCGACAAAATTTTCGATGTTTATGCTGAATTCAAAAATCACCTAGGTCAATTGCCCTCAAAGGAGCAATACCATCGAATTTACATTGGCAAACTCCTTGATCGTCTGGAAAAAGTAAAAGAGAATTCTGAACTTTACGATCTCACAGAAAGAGATTCTATTCTCATCAGTAACCAGAATTTTTATGGTTGGAAGTATTACCTCCCCTTTATTGAGGATGTAATAAATAAGGCATATACGTCATGCAGGTGCGCTGTTATCCATGGCGACTTATGTTTCTCAAATATTCTTTATGAACCCAGTACAAATACTGTTAAATTCATTGACCCTCGAGGCGAGTTCTTCGAAGAGGGTGTTTATGGCGATCCTAATTATGACTTGGCTAAATTAATGCATAGTGTACACGGAGGATATGATTTTATTATTCATCAAATGTACGTTCTTGAAGGCAATAACGACGATGGATATAAATTCAATTTAATCCAATCTGAAAAGACGCATTCGATTAAAAATGTATTCCTCTCGCGTTTACACCGTGATTACAGCTCTAAAGAAATTCAAACATTTTTAGTACAAGAAGCCATGCTTTTTCTCTCAATGTTACCTTTACACAAAGATGATCTGAGAAGACAAAAAGCTCTTTATTTGACTGCTCTAAAAATTTTGAAACAAGCCAAAGAATATTGCTGAGGTTATTATGAGAATTTGTTTTGATATTGACGGAACAATTTGTGAACTAAAAAATTACATCGGTTCTTACGATAAAGTTCGACCATTACCCGGGATTGTAGAACTGATGCACAAATTAAAAGGTGAAGGTCACACCATCATATTAAATACAGCCAGACATATGAAAACATGCCAGGGCAATGTTGGTTTGGTTGTTGCCAGACAAGGTAAAACCTTGTTTGATTGGTTAGTAAAAAATAACATCCCATACGATGAGATTTATTTCGGCAAACCTCATGCGGACATCTATATTGACGATAACTGCCAACGTTTTGAGGGCAATTGGAATCAATTCTCTAATGTTGATTGGGCAACCCTAGCATCCACCGAGAGTAAGTTTGGGCTGAATATCGTAATTACAATGGCAGGTGCAGGCTCTAGATTCGCCAAAAAGGGATTCACTTTACCAAAACCTCTCATTCCCGTTAAGGGAATGCCTATGTACAGATACTCCACGAATTCATTACCTCTAGACTTAGCTAAGCGCTTAATCTTTGTTATTCAAGATAATGAATTTACTGGAACTATCCGTAAAGACATCGAGGAAAATTATTCACAGTACTCACCTAAAATTGTGACAGTAAAAGGTTTAACTAGAGGACAAGCTGAAACCTTATTACTCGCATCTGATGCTATGAACCATGCGTTGCCAACATTGGTTCATAACTCCGACAGTGCGATTGACGTAGATAGAGATGCTCTATTGGGTGTTCTAAAACAATCTGATGGCGCTTTATTAACATTTGAAGTGCAAAATTCCAACAAGTATAGTTTTGCACACGTTAATGAAGATGGATTAGTTGATGAAGTGAGAGAAAAAGTTCAGATCTCAACTCATGCCTCAACTGGTACATACTATTTCAAATCCACAGTCCAAATGCTGAATCTTATTAAAGCTGCCATTAGCTCCAATGAACGAGAAAAAGAAGAGTTTTATATAGCGCCTTTATACAACCATATGATTCAGGCTCAACAGCAAATTAAGATAATTCCGGTTCAGAACTATTATTGTTACGGAACTCCAGAAGAATATCGAGAATTTAACGATAAAGAATAAGGAGTATCAAGTGATTTCGAGTGATCAAATTAGTGTTGTAGTCCAAGGTGCATTGGATCCTGCATTAATTTTTCGGGTCTTAAAATCTGTACGAGAGACGTTACCCAATTCCAGAATTATCCTTTCTACCTGGAAGGGAAGCCCTTGCTTAGAAGAACTCAGAGAAAACAAGTTATACGACGATCTGCTCTTAAATGAAGATCCGGGAGCATATTATTTTGGTGAATGGGATAAAAAAAATAATCTAAACAGAATGTTATTATCTACTCAACAAGGATTATCTCTTGTAAGGACAAAATATACTTTATGCATTTCTCTTTATTTTATTGGTTGAGACAAAAAAACGCATCGAATCGAAATAGGATGCGTTTTTGAGTGT
>ENA-UEQB01001279-UEQB01001279.1-human-gut-metagenome-genome-assembly--contig:-NODE-1279-length-21837-cov-4.481664_pt1 | contig 21837 bp, 16 predicted proteins | sample MGYA00242901_ERZ507918 | MGnify/ENA primary metagenome ERZ507918 (study PRJEB26167, sample SAMN06115405) | human gut metagenome | host: Homo sapiens | place: China:Sichuan | collected 2016-04-06... | reverse complement strand
CATTGACACGTTCCGGTTCTGTATAAGTGAAAAGAGGATGGGCGGCACGATAAGTATCCCAAAGAGAGAAAGTACTGCCCGTTTCGACCTGAAAATGGATTCTAATACAGAAATGGTAGATGAAGTTGTGGTTGTTGCTTATGGTGTACGTAAGAAAGGTACGATCGCCGGATCGGTTTCTACCGTGAAAGCTGAGAAAATGGAAAATGTACCGACTGCTGGTTTTGATCAGGCGTTGCAGGGGCAGACTCCGGGACTTACGGTAGTTTCCGGTTCGGGAGAACCTAGTGAGGCAGCTTCATTTCAGATTCGTGGAACTAACTCCATTAACTCTGGTACTTCACCTTTGTTTATCTTAGATGGAGTGCCTATCACAAGTTCAGATTTTAACACCATCAGTCCAAGTGATATCGAATCAATCTCAGTGTTAAAAGATGCTTCTTCTACATCTATTTATGGTGCACGTGCCGCAAACGGAGTAGTGGTGATAACGACAAAACGTGGTCAGATGGCGGACGCTGCGAAAGTAAGTTTCCGTTCGCAATTTGGTTTCTCACAGTTGGCTGGTGACAAATGGAACCTGATGAATACTGCGGAACGCATTCAGTATGAGAAAGAATTAGGTCTGGATGCAGGGCAGGACTATGAAAAACTGGCTCGTACCGATATTAATTGGTTGAAAGAGGTATTTAATAGCAGTGCTCCTTTACAAAGTTATGAATTATCAATCAGTGGAGCTAATGAAAAGACCAACTATTTTGTGTCAGGTGGATTTTTTGATCAGGATGGTATTACTATCGGCTCTACTTTTCGCCGTTACAATCTGCGTACAAATGTAGAAATGAAAGCTAAATCCTGGTTAAAGCTGGGTACTAACTCTATGTTTACTTATGAAGAGACGGAGAAGGCGGAAGCCGGGGAATATGCACTGAATACTCCGATTGCTGCAACACGTTTTATGTTGCCTTATTGGAATCCTTATCGGGAAGATGGGACACTAGCCTCCATCAATGATGGTAGTTGGTCGGGAACCGGTGAGAATCCGCTGGAATGGATGGAGAATAATCCGGTAAAATATAAGAAATATAAGGTAATGTCTACTTTATATGCAGAAATAGCTCCGATAGAGGGATTGACCATCCGTTCGCAATTCGGTGCTGACTTTTCTCATCAGGCAGCTTTTATGCAGTCCTTCCCTAGCTATTCACCTAATAATTTACAGGGAAGAGCCGGACGTAGTACAACCGATATGTTGAATCTGACAATTACAAATACGGCTAATTATCAGTTTATGTTGAAAGATGTCCACGCTTTCCGATTCATGCTCGGACAGGAAGGAGTTGATTTCCGTCAGGAAGGATTCACTGTTTCTACTGCCGGACAGAATAATGACCTGTTGACTAATGTGAGTTCCGGAACACGTGCCACTAGTTGGAGTGATGCGATGGCTTCCTACTCTTTTGTTTCTTTCTTCGGTCGTGGTGAGTATAATTATGACGACCGTTATTATGCAGACTTTTCTGCACGTACGGACGGTTCTTCACGCTTCGGAATATCGGGTCGCTGGGCTACTTTCTGGTCAATCGGTTTGATGTGGAATCTTCGTAAAGAGGCATTTATGGAGAAATATGACTGGTTGACAAACGCTCAGGTAACATTTAGTACCGGTACCTCAGGTAACTCTTCTATTCCGAACTACGACCATTTGGCTTTGGTGACTGGTGGCCTTGATTATATCGGTGAAGCGGGTATGTATCCTGCGCAGCGTGGTAATGAACATTTGGGCTGGGAAGAGTTATGGACTACTAATATAGGACTTCATTTGGGATTCTTTACACGTTTGAATCTGGATGTTGAATTCTATAATAAGCTTACTACTAATATGTTGATGGAAGTTCCGGAGTCATATTCAGACGGTGGTTATGGTAGCCGTTGGGATAATGTGGGTTCGATGATCAACCGTGGTGTAGAATTATCTTTGAATGCGGATGTAATCAGAACTAAAGATTTTCTTTGGAATATTAGTGCCAATGTTTCTTACAATAAGAATGAATTGAAAGAGTTGTATAATGGTGTTGATGAATATGTATTGGGTGATACGGGTAACAAATTTGTAGTGGGACACCCTATTAGCGAGTTCTATCTGAATCGTTATGCGGGCGTTGATCCTACAAATGGTGATGCTTTGTGGTATACCAGAGATGGTGAACTGACAACAGAATATAATGAATCCGATAAAGTGATGACAGGTAAGAGCTTTATCGCTCCCTGGCAAGGTGGTTTCGGTACTTCATTAGGTTGGAAGGGGTGGTCGCTGTCTGCCCAGTTCAGCTGGATGGCAGATCGCTGGATTGTCAATAACGACCGCTTCTTTGAAGAAAGTAACGGATTGTACACTTCTTACAATCAATCAAAGAGATTGCTTTATGATCGTTGGAAGAAACCGGGTGATGTGACCGATATTCCGCGTCATGGTGTAGTTCCCCAGTTGGATGACCGTTTTCTGGAAGATGCTTCGTTCCTTCGTCTGAAAAACGTGATGTTAGCTTACATGTTTCCCAAAACATGGATGAAGAAAACAAAATTCTTTGAAGCTATCCGTATCTATGCACAAGCACAGAACCTACTGACATTCACTAAATTCTCGGGATTAGATCCGGAAACCAACTCAAATTCATATCGGGCTCAATATCCAATGACACGGCAGTTTAGCTTTGGATTCGATATTGCGTTCTAAATATAAATAACGATGATAAGAAATATAAAATATTACATACTGTTAATTGCTGTCACGTTATCTACCGCATCTTGTCTTGATAAGTATCCGGAAGATGCTATCCAGACGGATAAGGCGATAACTACAGTAGAAGAAGCTAATCAGCTTGTGATTGGTATTTATTCCCAATTTAAGAACTCTTACTTATATAGTGGAAGCCTGACTCTTTTACCTGATATTCAGTCGGATCTGGTATATGCAGTAGAAGGATATTCAAATATATATGGTGATATCTGGCGTTGGGAGACTTTGTCTACGAATGCGGAAGTAGCAGGAGTGTATGGTGCATTGAATGCCGTGATCGGACAGTGTAACTTCCTGTTGGAAAAAGTTGCTATATTAGAAAAGAATGTGAATGACGATGATTATGAGCAGTTGCAGGCCTACAAAGGAGAAGCTTACTTTGCACGTGCATTGGCTTATTCTGAACTGATAAAGTTGTTCTGTAAAGCATATGATCCTAAGACAGCAGCTAATGAGTTGGGTGTTGTTTTATCATCAAGTTACTCTGAATCACCAGTTTTGAAACGTGCTTCTTTAAAAGATTCTTACCAGTTTGTTTTGGATGATTTGGCTAAAGCCGCAGAATATCTGGAGGTAGACGAAGATGATGACAGTACTTTGTACAATCTTCCTTATTTCAGCGAATATACGGTTCATGCTTTATACGCACGTGTATATTTATATATGAAAGACTGGAACAAGGCTATCGAGTATGCAACTAAAGTGATTGATAGTAAGAAGTACCAGTTAGCTAGCACTACTAAAGAGTATATGAGTGGTGTTTCTTATTTCCGTTATATGTGGCAATACGATCAGTCTACGGAAATTATTTGGAAAGTGGGTTTCACTACTACTTCTTATGGTGGACGTCTGGGACAAGTATTCTTCAATGCGATAGGTACAAATTATAAACCGGATTATGTACCGGCTGAATGGGCACTAAATCTGTATTCAGATACTGATTTGAGGGCTTCTACTTATTTTGTAAGTGCACAGACAAGCTATACTCATCATCTGACATGGCCGTTACTGGCTAAATATTTCGGTAACCAGACATTCTTGGATATGAATATGTATCATATCTGTATGCCTAAGGTTTTCCGTCTGGCAGAACAATATCTGATTCGTGCAGAAGCATACTGCCGTTTGGAGAACAATCCCCAGTTCGGAAAAGCATCTGACGACCTTACTACGCTGTTGAAATCACGTTATGAGTCATTTGGTTCTATATCAGTGACAAAAGATAACTGGTTTAATACGATCAATGAGGAACGTGTGAAGGAGCTGTTTATGGAAGGTTTCCGTTTGCAAGACCTGAAACGTTGGGGAGCAGACAAACTGATTAATGGATTTACGCGTAAACCACAGACAAACTCGCTGTCGATAGGAAGTAGCTTGAAGATTGATGCTTCTAATCCTCTTTTTGTCTGGCCGATTCCACAGCATGAGTTAGACATTCCTGGTTCTCAGATTGAACCGAATGAAAGTAACAGGTAATTTAAAAGATATAATAACAATGAAACAATTTATTATAGGATTATGTATGGCTATAATGGTTGGTTGCAGCTTTGTCGCGTGTGAAGCTGACAGACCTACTTATGATGGTCCGGATTATGTGAAGTTCTCCGATACCTTATCAACTATTGCCATACAAAACGAAGATTATCACGATGTAATGATTGCTACTACCCGGGCTTGTGATTATGATCGTGTATATGGTATCGAGATTATAGAGAAGGAGAGTAATGCCATTGAAGGTTTGCACTATTCTGTAGAATCCAACTCTGTGACCATCAAAGCTGGAGAACAGGCTGCTGCTTTTCGTATTCGCGGACATTTTGACAACATTGACGACACAGATTCAATTGGAGTGACTTTGCGTTTGGTGAATAAAGAGAGCATTTGGTCATCTGGTGAAAAAGCGCATGTAGTATTGCAGAAAGTATGTCCGTTCACTCTGGATACATTCTTGGGGTATTGTCGTGTGACTTCTCAGTATTTTAGCGATTATATGCAGGCTACTTCCGAACGGATTGTAAGAGCAGAAAAGGTGGAAGGTGAAGAAAATACCGTTGTTCTGAAGAACTTCTTCTACGAAGGATATGACCTAAAACTGCACTTTAATACGAAAGAACCGTTGGAACCCATATTAGAGGTGGAAGATGGTCAGATTATTGCTACTACAGCACAAGCTTTTAATACGATTTATGGAGATGGTTATCTGCGGGTAGAGCAACCGGTGAGCTATACTTCATTCTTTAATGTATGCCAGAATTATTCTATTCTTTATTCTACCATGTATGTAGAGGAAGTTGGTGTAGTCGGTACTTATATGACTATTCTTGAATGGATTTCTGATGCAGAGGCTGAAGCTGGATATTAGAGATATTAAATAAATTTGAGATTCGAATGAATATGAAAAATATAAAAGGACTCTTAGGAGTATTTGTAATGTTGCTGGGAACAATTGTTTTCAGTGCTTGCTCGGAAGATGAAGAACAAGTGATGGCAGTATTTCCTGAGGCTGTATCCATTAATTGTCAGCCTGAGGTTGGAGAGGCGTCTCTCTCATTTAACGTTGATCAGTCATGGGCTCTTGTCTCTTCCAGAATATGGTGCCAGTTCAAGGATGAAGGATCGGTAGTCCGTGCTTTAAATGGAGGTGCCGGTGAACGGACTGTGACAATCGTTGTTACAGATGATGCCTGGGAATTTGAAGGGTCAATGGCTGAAATCTCTATGATTATGAATGGAGAAACTAAAGTGATTGCTACCGTTAACCGTTCGGGTAAGGATATGGTATTGGAAGTATGGGATAATGAGAATCATATTTATGATTTAGAGAATCCTTTGCCCTTTACTTATGAGTTCAAAGAACAAGGTGGTGTGATTAGCAAAAACATAATTAAAGTTCGGGCTAACTTTGACTGGCAAGTGGCAGAGAAACCAAGTTGGATTACTTTGACTGTAGGTGAGAATGAAGGTGCGGAAACAGGAAAAGCCAATGAAACAAAAGAAGTGACTGTTGAATTTGCCGGAGATGATAGAAGATATCCTTTGGGTGATGGAGAAGAACCAGCTGCTATTGTATTTACAGATAAATTGGGTCATACTTATTCTTATCAGGTTGCTGTGAAGTATAGTGGTATGACGGAAGATGCTGTTGAGTTTGAAGAGAATCAATATGGTTGGGTATTTTCACAGGATGCTAAATGGTATTGGACTGGCAGTACTACAGGAGGAGTTGAAGTTGAAAAGAAGGAAGCACCTATACAATTGAAGGCATATACTCCTGGTGAATATAAATTGATATACTTACCCTATAAAGAGTTTAATGGTATGGGAATCTATCTGCCTACAGATGATGGACGGGGATTATGGATGCATACGGAAGATTATGGTCAAGGAAATATTACCGTAGGTCTTGATGCTAATATATCTACAGGCGAGCCGGAGGGCCCTACAGGAGATGCTCGTAAAGGCTGTATTATGTTATTACCCCAAAAAGTATACGAAGGTCTTGAAGGGGAATACGGATATGATTTGGAGAATCTTCTTGACGAAGATGGAGCTGTTATTCATGAGGACTATCAAAAATATGTTCTTATTGATTTCTCTCAAGAAGGAGAGGTAATTGGAGCTGGTGGATTTAAACTCTTAGGTTTGGATTATATGACTTCATATGATGATGAGTTACAGAAAATGGGACTGGATATGGGACTCACTGATGAAATGTTAATGGATACTTATGGAACCACCAACGTATATATGTGGAGTTTTGAAGAAGATCGTAATGGGGTTGTTATAATGCCTAACGATTATCCATTATCTGAACCATTTTATACGTTCATGCTTCAAGGTGAGGATACTGAATGGAAGAATGCTTTTGAACCAGGGCTTACTACATACCCTTCAGCAGGTCTAACATTGATGTTTGATAATACTCAGATTCCTATAGGAAAAGAAATGACGATCACCTTCTTAGATGGTGAGGATAAGCCGTTTGCTGTATTAGTTATGGCAAAATGGTAATAAGGAATTGTAAAAAAGAAAACAAAGACATTTTCAAATTATGAAATTAAAATCATTATTTTCAAAACTGTATCTTGCTCCTATTATTGCCCTGCTTTGTGCAGCGGCAATAACCGGATGTTCGGATGATAAAGACGAACTGCAGTCCGGTAATGGCTATGTTCAGTTTAAATTATATAAGAATCCGGATGCAGAGAATACACCGGGTATGGACACACGTGCTGGAAGTGACCGGTTGGATTATTTGAGTGATGCGAATAAAATTCAAGTAGTATTGCTGTCTAATAATGCAACTATAACTCAAACGGTTCCTCTAAATGCATATAGTGCAGAAAGTGCAGAATATGGATTGCGCAGTGAGAAACTTGAATTAACTGCTGGTACTTATACTTTGATTGGTTATTATCTTTTTGATAAGACAGAAACACAGATTCTGGCTGGAGAACCGTCAGAAACTACTGTATTTACTGTTCAGACGGGTGGACTTACTATTCAAGATATATTGGTGAATGCAATTCATCGTGGTCGGATAAAGTTTACTTTGACAAAAGACTTGTCGGAATTCACAGGAAAAACTCGTGCAACTTCTTCTGGCAAAACCTATATTTTTAGTACAATCGGTGAAGTTGATATTACTATTCAGAATACTTATACGAAAGAAAAAATAGAGTATGAAGGCTTGAAAGTGAAATATCAGGACGAGTATACTAAGGTTGACGGAAAGAGTTATACTTCAGGTGTAGGTGTGATTGATACTGTTTTGGTTGCTGAAGCTGGTAAATATGAGATCGTATCTTATGTGACCAGTACAAAGACCGGCTCTGCACTAGGAGTTATTACAGATAAGGTGGGTGAAGCGTTTACTGTAACTGACAATACACTGACTGAAGCTGAAGTTCCTGTTTCTATTCATGAGGCTGATGCCAATATCAAGGATTATTTGGCATTGAAGGAAATCTGGGAAGGACTGCAAGGAGAGACTTGGAGTTATTTGGGTGAGAACTATCCAAACGGAACCAACTGGAACTTCAATAAAGATATTGACATGTGGGGCGACCAACCGGGCGTAGGGTTGAATGCTGAAGGCCGTGTAACTTCGTTGAATATAGGTGATTTTAATCCGAAAGGCGACGTCCCTGCTGCATTGGGAGAATTGACAGAACTGACTGTTTTGACATTAGGTACACACAATGATATGTTGGGTGGAGTAAACCCAGAGTATCCTTCCGGTAAGAATAAAGATGAAAACCAACTGGCTAAAGTTCGTGAAGACTATTACAACAGAGCTGTCAGAAAAGATCCGTTGGCTAGTTTCTCAGAAGTACTTCAAAAGGGTTTTGAACTGAAAGGTCAGAAAGTACAGAAAACTTCAAGGATAACTCCGAAAGATGTGCAGCCAGGTGATTATACCAATGGCATTACTTCTATACCTGATGAAATAGGAAATCTGGTTAAGTTGGAACAATTCTATGTTGCCAATGCAAAGATCAAAACTTTACCGGAGGCTATGGAGAATTTGGTAGAATGTAGAGATATGGAAGTCTATAATTGTCCGTTGATGAAGGAATTGCCTTCGGTACTAGCTAAAATGCCTAATTTGGAAGCATTAAACATAGCAATGAATAAACAAATTAGCGCAAAAGATATCTTTGAAGGGGTACAACGAATTGCCAATGGAGTAGCAGGACAGAGCATACAGATTCTTTATATGGGAAGTAATAATCTGGAAGAATTACCTATAGAATTTGCTAAAATGAAAAAACTGGGTAAGCTGGATTGCAACAATAATAACATAAAGAAGTTGAATGCCATGGGAACTGAAGTCAATTTGGTTCAGCTGACAATGGATCATAACCAAATAGAGGAAATTCCAGAGAACTTCTGTGGAGTGGCTGATGTTGAGACTTTCTCTTTTGCTTATAACAAGCTGAAGAAGTTACCTAATATTTTCAATGCGAAATCGGTTTATGTAATGTCCAGTGTGGACTTCTCTAACAATCAGATAGAGGCGATTGAAGGAGTTGCTGCCGATGGTACGGTTGTCGATTTTAAAGGAATTAATGCTGCAACGATTAATCTGGCAAATAATAAACTGAAGAAATTCCCCGGTGCTATATTTAAGACGGGTTCTCCGGTCACTCAGTTTAATCTGAGTGGTAACGGTATTGAAGAATTTACTAATGATGATTTGCAGGGAGATTATATGTATATGTTAAATACATTGGATCTTACTTACAATAGGCTGAGTGAATTGCCTGATAAATTCGAAGCTCGTGCATTCCCCTATCTGTATGGTCTTGATATGAGCTACAATAAATTTTCCAAGTTCCCGATGGTACCATTGAACATCTCTTACTTGACAGTGTACGGTCTTCGTTATCAACGTGATGATAATGGTAACCGTTGTATGCGCCAATGGCCGACCGGAATTTGGAAACATACCGGTTTACGTGCTCTGTATCTGGGTGGTAACGATATTCGTAAAGTAGAAGATACGGAAACGATCTCATACTTGATTTATAATCTTGATATCAGTGATAATCCGAATATATATATTAATGTGAAAGATGTGTGTTCGTATATTCAGAGTGGCCAGTACTTACTGATTTATGATTCAACTCAGAATATTGTCGGATGTGATTATCTCGATCTGGAATAATGAACGTGTGATGAAAAATAATAAAATACATATGAAATATTTATTGAAACTAACGTTAGGATTAGTGCTCTGTGCTGCCGTCATAACTTCCTGCAAGGATGATGAGGATGATACTCAGATGGCTGCTCTCAGTGTCGATAAAGAAGAAATCGGACTTCCTGAAATAGGAGGAACGGAAAGCCTGACTATTACAACGAATGGTAAATGGACGGCTAGCATAGACAAATCATGGGTACAGTTTGCACCGGTCAATGGAGTCGGAACAACGGAATGTAATGTAACTGTTGACAACTCTGTAGAAGATGTTTTTAGAGAGGCTACGATTCGCATCGTATCGGAGGAAGGAGTATCTAAGACTGTAAAAGTATTGCAAAGCGGTCATAAACTAGCTATTATACCTGCTGTCAAAGATACGGTGATTGCGAATTCTGCTGCAGTTAAAGAACGTTTTCTGAAGTTCTCGGTGACCACCAATCTTAAATTTAAAGTAAAAGTGGAATATGATTGGAACGACTGGGATGAAACATACGCTAAGACTGAATGGATCGTATTCGATAATAAGGATTTGGATATTAATCTTGATTATGGATTGCGTCCGCGTATAGTGGAATTGTCATTACCATGGAAAGTGAATATGGCTCCTCATGAGCGTAAAGCACTCGTTACATTTGTTCCGGAAGGTGTTGAAGAAGGGAAAGAAGTAGTTCTTGAAGATCTGTCCATTCTTCAGAAAGCAGCTCCTATCATTACTCAGGATCGCGCTGGTGACTCATTGACACTGTTGACTATCAGTGATCGCTTGGCTTGTATGGGAACTTGGGATAGTAGCCAGAATATGCAGTACTGGAACAATGTGACTTTATGGGAGAGAACAGATCCGGAAGTAGCAGAAAATGAAGAAATGGTCGGTCGTGTACGTAGTGTTCAATTTGCTATGTTTAGGACAGAAGAAACGATTCCATTTGAAATCAGTAATCTGAAATATTTGGAAAGTTTGTCATTGATGGGTAACACGAACACCATGTTGCTGAATATTGAATTAGGTTCTGATATTTGTAAACTGGAGAATTTGAAATATCTGCAAATAGCAGGTTATGGTTTGGTGAAACTGCCAGCTGATGAGGAATTTAAGAAACTGAAAAATCTTGTATCTTTGGACTTGAATGCTAACAATTTCACTTCTATTCCTTCTGTATTGACTAAAGAAAACTTCCCCAATATGAGAACTCTGAAACTTCATGCAATGAGGCGCTATAGCTCACGTACAGACTTGCAAAGTGAAGTGGATGGGCTTCGTGTAGATGTCGGTAGCTATAGTTTTGTCAATAATATGTTGAAATGGGATACATTGGATTCACTCCAGTTCTCTGTTAGTTATTTGGAAGGTGAGTTTCCATCTGATGAGGAGATGCTAAATAGTGGATTTCCTGCTTATACTAAAGCGGAAATTGATGAATCTCAGACGAAGGCTGATAAAGATGAGTGGTTATCAGAAGTACTCGAAGGTACACCGAAGGTGCTTCCTAATACTAAATTCTTGGCTGTGAACCTGAACTTTCTGACAGGTGAATTGCCTAAATGGATACTCTATCATCCGCATTATCTGGAATGGAATCCGTTTATCTTTATTTTCAATCAGGAAACAGGATATACAAAAGATGGCGCAAGGCCCGGATTCTCTAACACTCCTACTAATTTTACGGATTATTATGATGCGTATCCTTGGAAAGAAGTAATTGAGACTGAATAAATTAAAAGGTAAATAATGAAAAAGATATTTTATAAAATAGCGATTTTGTGTGCAGCATTCTTCGTATCTTGTTCTGATATGGATATGGTGAGCACAGGTGAGACTCAGAATGCTCCCATTGCCAATATTCCGGAAGGAGCTGCAAAAGGAGAGCTTTTGATTAAATTCAAACCGGAAGTACTGGATATACTGGATAGAGCACAGACACGTTCGGGAGGAAGAAGCATGACTCGTTCCAGTATCCCGTCGGTAGATGAAGTGCTGAATATTATAGGTACTTACCACTTTGAACGGGTGTTTCCGATAGACACCCGTCACGAAGAGCGTACACGTAAATCCGGACTGAATTTATGGTATATAGTGCGTTTTGATGAGGGATCTGATTTGCTTGAAGTAGCTAAAGAACTAGCTAAACTAGGAGAGATCGCTACGGTAGAATTCAACCATCATATTCAACGTGCTTACGATTCAAAAATGAGGCCTGCCGTTCTGGATGTTCAAACGACACGAGCTATTTCCGCACGTACCGGAGAACCATTTAATGATCCTGAACTGAAATATCAATGGGGATACATTAATGAAGGGGAAGGAAGCATTGCAATAAAGGATGAAAGCGGAAACCCGACAGATCAGCGGATGGAACATATGATAGCTGGGAGTGATGTAAACTGTGCGGTTGCCTGGGAGAAATGTCAGGGAGATGCTTCTATCATTGTTGCCGTACTGGATGAGGGTGTAATGTACACACACAAGGATTTAAGAGCAAATATGTGGGTAAATCCGGGTGAAAATGATATCATGTCTACGGAAGATAATGACGGAAATGGTTATGCCGGAGATAAATACGGTTATAATTTTGTGACCAATTCAAGTTTTATTTCTTGGTCTGATGCTTCGGATACAGGTCATGGTACGCATGTTGCCGGCACTATTGCAGCTGTAAACAATAACGGTATTGGTGTCTGTGGTATTGCTGGTGGCAATGGTGAGCCTGATAGTGGTGTGAAAATCATGTCTTGTCAACTTTTTGCCGGAGATAAAGGGGTGAGTTTGCTACAGGAAGCTCAGGCTATTAAGTATGCTGCCGATAATGGAGCCGTGATTTTGCAATGTAGTTGGGGATATAATTCTGGTCGGGCCAATCTGATTGAAGGATATACTCCGGGACCTAAGTCGGATAAAGAATGGGTAGATGCTTATCCGTTGGAGAAAGAAGCATTGGATTATTTTGTTCACAACGCCGGTTCTCCTAACGGAGTAATTGAAGGTGGACTTGTGATTTATGCTTCTGGTAATGAATATGCTCCAATGGCAGGATATCCGGGTGCTTATCCCGAATATATCTCCGTAGCAGCTACTGCTGCTGATTTCACTCCTTCTACTTATTCCAACTATGCTTTTGGAACTAATATTTCCGCACCGGGCGGTGATAGCGACTATCATTGTGCAAATGAAGGTAAAATCTTGTCAACAATTCCTGGTGGAGAAGACGGCATGGGAACTTATGGATATCTGGAAGGAACTTCTATGGCTTGTCCGCACGTATCAGGGGTCGCAGCACTGGGGCTGTCTTACGCAAACAAACTTCGTAAGCATTTTACAGCTGAGCAATTCCGTGAATTATTGCTTTCTACTACCAGAGAAGTGGAAGAAAATTATCCGTCTAACGGAATAAAGAAGTGTTATCGTAACTGGGGAGGAATCGGTCAGTTACTGCCTACTCAGATGGATTTGAGCCAATATAGAGGAAATGTCGGTGGTATGGTAGATGCTGGAGCATTATTGAATGCAATTGATGGTGATAATACCGGAGTACCTATGAAGGTGCCTAATGTATACGTAGCTTTAGAGAAAGAAACGACTGTCGATTTAGCCCGTTTCTTTGTGAATGGTGAAAGTCTTACATATACTTGCAATCCTGCTCAGTCAGATATAGCATCTGTTACAATGAATGGAACAGTGATGACTGTAAAAGGTTTGAAGGTAGGTGTGACTAAAGCTACTATCAATGTGTCCGATGGTAAGTCTCAAGAGATTTATATCACAGTACGGAAAACTGCCGGTGATAGCGGTTGGTTATAATCTTCCGGACTGAGTATGGTTATGAAATATAGTATATATATTAATATATTCCTGCTCTTGCTTTTTACGCATCCTGCTGATGCGCAAAAAGCTCTTGACCGGACTACTTCGGATTCTGTAATGAATCCAAAGACTTTGCCGGCAGGAGACGATATTCTTCAGTTTGTCACCAAAGAGAAAAATATCGGCACTATTTCAGAAGATGATGCTCCGTCCACTTACCGGTTTACATTTCATAACCGGAGTCAAAAATCGGTAACATTGACACATGTGAAAACGACTTGTGGCTGTACGGCGGCAGAGTTTACTCAGTCGGTGGTGGAGCCGGGGGAAGAGGGAGAGGTATCTTTGATTTATCATCCAAAGAATCGTGCAGGGAAATTGTATACCCGGGCATTTATTTATACCAATCTGTCGACTGTTTCCCCTACTGCTGTTATTACTTTGTTGGGAGAAGTCACTCCTACTACTGACAAATGGGCAAGTTATCGCTATAAAATGGGAGATTTGCGTTTACAACGCAAAACAGTCATTTTTAGTGAAGCCGGTCCTAAGGGAATAGCAACAGAGCGAATCATGTGCGCTAACAGCAGTGATAAGCCTTTGAAGGTATCTTTGATGGAAGAACTACTTCCTGCTTATGTGCAAGTTCGAACAGAACCGGAGGTTATTCCTGCGGGTGAGTCTGCTGATATAGTGATCACGATGGATAGTAGCAAACTTCCTGCGGACCGGCAAGAGGTAGTAACTTTCCCTATCATATTGAAAGGAATCAACAGTGCCCCATCTGGTCGAACAATCACTGTAAAAGTCAAACCCGGTTTTTGATTACTTATATAAAATGAATAACTAATAAACAGAAAAAGAATGAAAACGCTTTATAGAATACTGATAATGACTGTTCTTTTCATTGGCATTTCTTCATGCAGTGATGATGAGGACATACAGGATGCTAGCTTGGAACTGACTTATGCCAATCTTCATGGTACATGGCGCCTGGATAACTGGAATGGTCAAGGGGAAGAAGAAAACTGGTATTGTTATATCACTTTCGATAGAAAAGAACACACCTTCGTTATGTATCAGAGATTTGGCAGCATGGTATCAGAGAAGATTACCGGCAGTTTTGAGATTGAATATGACGAGAATCTTGAATGTAATATTCTGACAGGTGAATATGATTATGGACAGGGTGAATGGAAACAGAAATACATTGTTTCAGAGTTGAAGGAAAGTACGATGACCTGGCTTGTAAAAGGTGATGATACTGATATTTCGAAATATGTCCGTTGTGATGAGATTCCTGAAGATATATTGAACGGTACACGTGCTATTCAATAACTGAATATGCTAAAAAGGTTATCTGAAGGTCCTTGAATTTAAAATTCCCCTTGCTGTGCTATAGTAAGGGGAATTTTGTGTTTCTTATTCTATTTTTTTCGGATTATTGTGGTGTCCCGAAAGCTGCGAACTCATAAATTCCGTCAGCCCACATCGCGGAATTGTTTGTATGTACGTTGACAACACCATAAACGCGCAGGCGTAGATATCTGTAGGGTGTCGCGTCCTCAATGGGGAGGATTTGAAAGCCTACCTGCCAGTTCGTTCTACCGTCAATGAGCATCTTATAACTTTTACCGTCCTGACTGCCTTCGACTGTGTATTTATAAGCTGCTTCAGATCCATTGACTAATCTTGTAGAAAGATTTATCTCTGAGATCTTGGCATTCTTCTGCATGTCGACAACGAACAGGTGTGGGGCACCAATAGGAGAATTTGAACTCTTTTGAAAAAAGTCGGAAGAATTCAGATCGGCTCCGTCGGTGATGCAATCGGCTTTTACCCCTTTTGTACCGCTAACCTGAGAAGTTACGGGCATATTTAAGGTGAGATTTTTCCCGTTTTGAACGGGAATGATGCCGTATTTCTCGTCAAACTCCAGATATCTGTAGTAATCCATTGAAGCATATCCTTGGTTGAATGAAGCGACAGAGACTCTTGGAAAGTTACCATCCGGGTCTTTGTGATGGTATTGTGCTCCCCAATGATAGCTCCATACCCCGTAAGTTGATTTATCAGTACCGATTCCTCTGATGTTGTTGAACTGGGCACCGAAGGTAGAGTTGTTTCCGATTTCTCTCAATGAGGTCCATGCTCCTCCTAAATCAGTGGTGGATGCATACATTGTCTGACTCGGATACCATCCGGAAGCTTTTGAACTAAAGAAGTAGTATTCTCCGTCTTTCTTTATGATAGCAGGAGTTTCTCGATGCTCCCCTTTACAAATCGTGTTGACCAATGAGACTGGTTTTGTCCATGATTCATCCAGTTTGTAGATGTTTATATCACTGTTCGTATTAGTAGCGGAAAGCAGATATGCCGTATTGTCATCGTCTACGAAAAGCGATTGGTCTCTTGAATCATGCCCCAATGGTCTTTCCATCGTACCGACTTCAACCGTTCCCTTTGGAGTTATTTGTGCCAGATATATTTTAGCAGCTGTGTATCCCGGACCGTCTTCATAATGTGCTGATAACACTACTTTGTTTGTTTTCTTATTGTAGCGGAAAGCGATACCTTCGAATTTAACATTGGGGTAGAAAGCTAGTTCCCGTGGAGTACTCCAGCTATCCTTAAGCCCTGTCTGAGAGTAACTTTCAAAAAGGGTCCATCCCTTTAGTGTTTTCTCGTCTACTACCTTGTCGATATTCTCCATTCTGTAGGAGAAATAGAGATTACCTATTTTCATGCCACCGGGCTTATCTGCAGATCCTTTGGCAATATATTTTCCGTTTATATTATCGTAAACCTCAACTTCACCGGTAGGAGCAAAGGTGGTGGCTGTTTGAGACGCAGTGGTTGCGACTTTATTATTTCCATCTTTGTATGCTTCAATATGATAAGTATATGTTTTCCCCACAGGTAGGTCATAATCATCGTAAGTGTCGCCTTTAGCTTCACCTATCAACTTTCCATCTCTGTATATTTTATACAGATTTGCATCTTCCCGCTGCATCCAGTTTATTTTTACGTTCCTGACATCCTTTTCACCTGTAAGTTTAAACTCGGTTGTTGTGATAGCCCAAGTGTTGATGCCGGAGTTATCTTCGGCCACAGGTGTAGTATGTGTTATTGCATTTGTGCTTGGGTTATTCTGTTCGGCGGCGATAAGACTGAAAGGGGAAAAACCTGGCAAGCTGAAAAACAAAGCGGAGACAAGTAAAAGAGAACTTTTGATTTGCTGATTTTTAAGATTCATCATTGTAATGTAGATTAAGTTTTGAGGATTTCTGTTTTTGGTATTAATTATCGCTCTACAAAAGTCCTTATTTTTAACAAGAAACAGGTCTTCTTTTAGATCAAAAGAGTCTGTATTTCTTTCGTTTCCGTATTATAGGTTCAATAAACATTCAAGAGGGTATACAAATCATTCATTCATTATAAAATATCATTGGAAAGATGAAAAAATGAAGGAAAATAAAAGAGACTCTTAATTAATTGAATGAAATCAATTATTAAGAGTCTCTTTCAGTGGGCCATCTTGGGCTTGAACCAAGGACCTCCAGATTATGAGTCTGTTGCTCTAACCAACTGAGCTACCTCGTTATCAACACGTTAATTATCTCTATGCAAGTTTCAAGGTCAACAATAGGTCAACATTGAACTTACTATGCAAAGATAGGAAGTTTATTGAATTTAGCGAATGATTTATTAAGTTAATGATTATTGGGTATGGTATTCTGCACGTGCAAGGCTCTTTAGTGGGACTGTCTTTGACCTTCTCTATTCATAGAGTTAAGGTTGCGAAGCTGATTTACTTCTCTAAATTAATGTACCGTAATGTCCTCTTTGCATTATGTTCTTATTCTTCTCCTTCGTACCTTTGTAGTAGATAATTCAATTACCAACCTATCCACATTAACCTAAAATGAGACTTACTAAGAAGAACAACACAATTCATTACGTACCACAAAAGATTGTAGAAACCACAGTTACAGAGGTTACACACATACCTCTTACAAAAGACATGATAAAGCAACTCCTCCATAACCTAGTTAGAGAAGAGAAACGTAAACTCGTTAAGAAGAGAAAGAAGTAAATTAAAGGCAGCAAGTGAATCATACTTCAAATGCTGCCTTATTCTGTCTTAGACTTGGTTATTGTTTAATGAAAGTAACTGAATCCTCATTGTCTTTAATCGTTAAACGGTTACCAGATAATGAAAATGTAGAAGTGTAATCTTCACCGTCTTCCCATGTGAATGTGAGTTTATTGCCGCTTACCTTGTAAGTGAAACCTTCTGCTTCACCTTGAGTTCCATTAGAAGAAACTTCCCAAGATTTACCTGTACCGTCAGAATTGAAGGTGAAGTATTCTACATACCCATCATCAGAACTTTCAGCTTTCCATGTACCTACGATAGATGCTTTCTCATCGTCATCATCGTCCCCACAAGCTGCGAAATTCACACATAATACAACCATTAATAAGGTTGCTCCAATTAATCTTAATGTCTTCATTGTTATTATTAAATCTGTTTGTGTCTCTAAGTTCCTATTAGAGGCGTTAGTAATTTGTAGTCAAGTGTGAGGAACACAACACGAAGGTTGCACACTTCTTATTAGAATTGCAATTGATAAGTAAATAGTTGTCTGGTTCTTAGATACCTGTATTAATGCCAACCTGTTCCCGCTGTTAGCTATTAATAATGAAAGAAGCGTGGGAACTACTGAATACTACTGCATTGAGGCTCTCGACTGCCCTTCTTCAAGTAATAAACAATAGCCCACGCCAAACGTTATAGAGTTCACCTGTTGAGGTGAAAACATAGCATTGACGTGAGCGCTCTTGCTTATTATCTTTGAAGAATGAAATTGTCGAGATTCCAATGCAAGATAATATGTCAAACGCTCTTCGTTTTCTTAATAAGTCCTTCCAGTCCTAAGGCATTAGGTATCTGAAATTGCTACAAAGTTACGAATTTACGTTTGATTAGCAAGAACTATTGTTTATTAATCGTTGAGGCTGACTTCTACTCAACATTTTAAGGTTAGGAGGAAATTAGCCAAGTCCTCATAAAGGTAGAATTTTAGAAATTTCCTCCCAACCAATTAATAAGACTAGGAATTGACAAATTGATTCTTTATCCGTTGAACGGTGGAAATACCAATACTTTGTAGCTTAGCCACATTTCTAACAGAGTACCCCTTCTTCAATAAGGCAATTACTTCTTTATACTCTTCCCGTTTCCGTTCCTCTGTCTTAATACTGCCTGTCTTCCGTCCTAACTTTCCACCTTTGGCTATGTAGTTAGTTCTTCCACTATTAAGACGATACACAATGTTGCTTCTTTCAATGTTAGACATTTCCGCTAGTATTGTTACCATGATAGAAGCAATAGGATTAACTTCTCCATTTGGTTGTAATGTATAAAGTCCCAAGTTCTGAATGTAAACGGAAACTTTAGCTTCATGTAGTCTTTCTAAGGAGCGAAGCACCTGTAATGTACTTCTGCCCAATCTGGAAAGTTCAGATAGTAGCAAGTAATGAACTGAATTAGTAGTGCAGTATTCCAAGCAGTCCGTTAAGACTTGGCGTTCTTCATTCTTCTTTGCACCGCTAATGTGTTCCTCAAATGTGGCAACTACTTCAATTTCTTGTGAGTTGGCATACTTTCTTAAATCTTCAATTTGTCTACTTGTGTCCTGTCTATCACTAACAGACGAAACACGAGCATAAATCACTGCATTTGTTTTCATTAAAGTCTTTGGATTAATTGATAACATGAGAGAATGTATTCAAACCACCTTTGCAGATTAATTTGAACACATTCCCAATTTGAACACATTTCTCAATAGAGCTATCGCCAAACTAATTTAGAATGGTCTGTCTCCATACTCATAGACTGTGATAGAATTGCAAACTCTCTCATAGAATGAGAATCCACAACCAGTATGAAAGTAGCTTTCGTAAACTGCTGCATACTCTCCTTGCTGTCTGCTAGTTCTATCTAAGAATGAATCAAACTTATGTAACCAATACTTTAATGCTTGTAACCGCTTAATGTATTGCAGATTGTTTTCACAATAACACAAACTTTCCTGTAATGTGGCGATGTGATTTACTGCATTATCAATTTTCTTTTTCTCCATAAATATCTAATTGTTAATAGTTAATAGAAATAAGAAAAGGACACCTAACCAAAAAATTAGATGTCCCTTTCATGTTACCCTTTAATAAGAGCATAGGCAAGCAATAAAATGTAGCCTGTTATTAATAAGGGAAATGACAGCATGGCAACAAGCATTGTAGCAACCACAGCAAGTAGGTAGAACAAATTTCTCATAGTTTCAGATATTGAGTATTTGACAATCCTGTGTATTCTCAAATACCACTAACTAAGAAACCATTGATATTTGCTGTCACCATGTAAAGCGGCTGCAATACCTGTTGCAAGTTCTGTAGCATTATAGGCTCTATCTAAGAAAGAATCAATGTAGCTTGACTTATTGCTTCCAGTAAGTAAGTTGTAGAATTTCCACATAGATAAGTCACTGCCCAAACTGCCAAAGTTCTCATCGTTAATGTATGCTTTAGCCACACTGTTAATCTGTGTATCAGTAAGCAACATTTTAGGTATGTCCTTTTGGTAGCCTTGCGGTAATGACTGGTAAAGTCTCATTCTTCCTAATAACTGGCAAAACTGGTGTTCTGTCATACTGGTATTGCCTAAAGTCTGCATCAAATGTATGTGTTTGGCTGGATTATAGTTGTGGAACATTTCTAATACCGCTTGGTATAAATCCCTTGTATTAGTAACTTCCAGACAACTAATAAAACCGTCCGTTGATACACATAGATTAGTGCAGACCTTACAAATGAAACCTATAAACACTTTAAATCTTTCAGCCCCTTTTTTACTGTAGAGATTGGTATGATTATAAGCTCTCACACCGCCAATTGTCAATGTTAGCCTATTACCGTTCACAGTTTCATAGATAGTAGGAATCTCAATCACAAAAGCACATCTTTCATAGTAGATAGTTTTGTCACTTTCTAACAGTTGATTAGTTGGCTTGTGTATCGCTTCTGGAATCCTCCCTTTAATCACATGAGAAACACGAATATCCGGTAATTCAATTTGTTCACCATTAAAGAATGTCCTTGCAGCGTCTTGTACCGCTTCAATGAAAGCCACATGGGATAATGTAGCTTCGTTATCTTTGGCAAATACAGGGATAATACAATCATTCCTTAGATGTTCCAAACTTGCCTCAATCGTGTTAGCCTCAATGAATAACGGTCGTTTCTGCTTGGTAGGTTGTTCTTCCACTATTATAGTTGCATCCTCTGCAAACTCACCAAAATTACTACTGCTTCTCTGTGCCAAAGTTGGCATAATCTGTAATGTTGTTTCCATAATTTGTAATTTATCAAGTTAATATTAGAAATTTCTCTGTCTGAAAGCTATGCAAGCCACAATCAGAATCAGTAAACCAATAAAGAACTGTGGCATTAAGATTACAGGTACAATTAGAATCGTTCCAATCGTTAATAACATCTTTAAATTCTCCATACGCATAATTAGGTTAGTGAATAATGTATGTAAGGACAAAATGATAGGCTGATACAAAGAACTTTCGACTCTCTTACAAATGTGTTATCATGTAGTAAATCTTAAATTGACTGCATTTGTCAGATTGGCGATTTATACAAAATCTTGTTTGAGAGAGGGAAAGCACTTCATGTGCAGTTTATCACTTTTCCAACCTTTTGGTGTGGGGTGTTTGGGGTAACAATGAAGTTCAGCGCATGACATACATCTAATACGTGCCTACATACTTGCTGACATACCAAACATTCTATTTTAGAGAAGCATTAAGTAGAAATGAAAGTGCTTCTTTAAGCTAAAGGGGAGGGGGATAAATTTAGAGATACTACCAAATTTAAGTTGAGTATCAGAAGGGATTTCTAAACAATACATGCTGGTCTTAAATACCACTTTTACATTTTAAGACGTACTACTATCTGAATAATGAGCTTTATGTTAGTATCAGTATAAAGTTCACAGATTGTCCATTATTCATTCTTTTACTGTCAGAGGATTAGTTACCTTTGCAATACCAAGACAAGGGAAAGTATCGGCTATTTATCCTTCAATGTTGTTCCGATTTTGCCTTAGAAACTTCTTTATAGAACATGATTTGACCTGATGTGTATCAGGTTTTATTATTCTTATTGTTGTCCAGAAATTATACCATGCTTCCCTTATACAAAAGATAAGAATTCCACATAAAGTGGACATCATTCAATTAGATTATTCTATCCAAATTAACCTTCAAATTAGCTTATGAAAAAAGAAACAATTAAAATTCCAGCAAGTATCAAGTATTTAACCGAACGAGATAAATTCATAGAAGAATTCGGAAAACCGTTTGAACTTCCCAACGGTATTTTAAATAAAGAGATACCCGGTTGTGGAGCAACCACAGTGGCTTTAACCGATGAGTATAAAACTATTATTTGCAGTCCTCG
>ENA-UEQB01001274-UEQB01001274.1-human-gut-metagenome-genome-assembly--contig:-NODE-1274-length-21856-cov-9.208458_pt1 | contig 21856 bp, 17 predicted proteins | sample MGYA00242901_ERZ507918 | MGnify/ENA primary metagenome ERZ507918 (study PRJEB26167, sample SAMN06115405) | human gut metagenome | host: Homo sapiens | place: China:Sichuan | collected 2016-04-06... | reverse complement strand
TATTCAAAGCTGCCTGTTCAAAACTGATGAAAGAAGAAGCAATTCTTGCATGTACTTGTTCGCCCTTATGTGTTTGGAAACCAATAATGGCTCCGGCATGATCTGTTGTCTGTTCGGTAACATTTTCTTGCAGATTACCATTGGCTACCGTAGCTTTATAAGTGAAAGGTTTGTCGAATTCAATAATAAAGTAATTTTTAAAGTTTTCGGGAACTCCACCGCTGTTGCGAGTTGTGTAACCGATAATCTTGTTTTCTTCCGGAATAACCTTAATATACGATCCCTTATCAAAGGCATCCACTACAACATACGAATGATCGTTTTCCGGAAAAGTGAAACGGAAAAGAACGGCACGCTCGGTTGGAGCCATTTCTGTCACTACATCATGCTCTGCAAGATATACTTTATAATAATAAGGAGTGGCGGTTTCTCCTTTGTGGGCAAACCAACTGGCACGCTTCTTTTCATTGAATTCCGGTTTGCCTACTACGGGCATAATAGAGAATTGTCCGTAATCATTAATCCACGGACTGGGTTGATGTGTTTGTTTAAATCCACGAATCTTATTAGCCGTATAAGTGTATTGCCATCCGTCTCCCATCTTTCCTGTCTGTGGAGTCCAGAAATTCATCCCCCATGGACGGGCAATGGCCGGATAAGTATTACCTGTTGATAACTCGAAACTAGATTGAGAACCCATAAGCGGATTGACATACTGCGTCCAGTCTTTAGCTTTTGCAAAGACGATACAACTTAATGCACATACTAATAGGAGATACTTTTTCATGGTCTTATTTATTATTTATGGCTCAATCGAATCAGAAATCGATTGAGCCAATTTATTTTTCAAGGTTTTGTTTTTTTTATTCAATTTGAACAGCTAGTACCAACTCATTCCTCTTTTTTGGAGGAGAGAGCCGGAGAGAGAACTCCCCATTTCGTAGGATGATCGGTCATCTTGATTTCCATCGTTCCTCCATTCGCAATATCCTGATGGTTAAAGAATGGAATGTTTAGAGCTTTACCGTTCAGCAATACACTTTCAATGTATTTATTCTTTTTCCCATTATTCTTTACTACAATACTGAAAGTCTTTCCTTCAGGCAGATTGATAACTGCTTTGTCGAAGGCAGGACGTCCGATGGAATATACCGGCTTGCCGGGACATACCTGATAGAATCCCATAGAGTTGAGTATATACCAGGCAGACATCTGACCGCAGTCCTCATTACCCGAAAGACCCTCTATACTGTTGGCATACTGGCTCCGGTAAACACTATCTACCAACTCTTGAGTTCTCCAAGGGCGGTTAACGTAGTTATACAAATGGATTACATGATGACTGGGTTCGTTTCCATGTGCATATTGCCCGATAAGTCCGCTGATATCTGATGAGGTTGTCTCACCTTCAAGTGATGAATCGGCCGAGAATAAGGAATCAAGTTTCTGTACAAAAGCATCTTCTCCACCCATCAGATTGACTAATCCTTCTACATCATGCGGCACAAACCAAGTCCATTGCCAAGCTGTTCCTTCACAATAATCATCGCTACGGTGAGTAGATGCGCGCGGATTGAATGGAGTACGCCATTCACCTTTTGAATCTAATCCACGCATGAAGCGGATTGACTTGTCGAAATAAAATTCGTACGCCTTGGCGAAGCGTTCATACTTTGCTTTGGATTCAAAATCACTCATCGCTTCTGCAAAGATAGAGATACACCAGTCATCATACGCATATTCTAACGCTTTGGCCACTGATTCGTTTTCGCGGTCACAAGGGATATATCCGATGGCATTCTTATAATATTTTGCTTTAGGCATGAGATGAGGCAATACCAAATCCGGACATTTGATGCCGGTAGTGTCATATTCGGCGGCACGCAGGCAGGCTTTATAAGCCTCTTTGGTATCAAAATTGCGATACCCTTTCATGTAGGCATCCACGATGACCGGAACAGCATGATAGCCAATCATAGTGCCGGTGTAATTGGAAGCCAAGTCCCACATGGGGTATATCCCACCTTCCTGATGTTTCTTAATTAACGAATTGATAAAGTGATTATTCAGATCGGGATCAATGATAGTCATTAGCGGATGTAGCGCACGGAAAGTATCCCATAAAGAAAAGACAGTGTATATCGGATTAAGGGTGTCTCCTTGATGTACTTCAAGATCCATTCCTAAATAACGTCCGTCTGCATCAGTGAACAGATTTGGACTGATTCCCGTGTGATAGAGGGCCGTGTAGAAGATGGCTTTATCTTCTTTATCGGAAGTTGTAATATCAATTTTGGAAAGATATTCATTCCATGCCGTACGTGCGTCTTTACGTACTTTCTCGAAATCCCATCCGGGAATTTCTGATTCAACGTTCTTCCGTGCACCGGCAATATCAACAGCGGACACACCTACTTTAACAAGAACCTGCTCGTCTTTACTGGTGTTGAAATGCAATAATGCTTTGCAGACAGGAAGTCGTTTACCATTATCCATGGTGATAGAGTCCGTAACGAGCGTATAAGAGAATGGTTTGGAAAATTTAGCGTAGAAGTTGATATATTGGTCGAAAGCCCAATAAGTTGTTTTCTTATGTCCACAGATTTCCGTATCGCTTATTACTTCTATTTCCATCTCGGAGTTAGTCTGTCGTTGTAGGCTGTAATCCAGGTCGATGATAAATCCGGATTCGGTGTTTTCGGGAAAAGTATAGCGATGGATTGCTCCTCGTTTGGTGGATGAAATTTCAGCTTTCACCTGATAAGTATCGAGAAAGACAGAATAATATCCTGGTTCTGCAATCTCATTCTTGTGCGAGAAAGAGGAAGCGTATGCCAGTCGCTGGCTTTGGGGATCGGTTGTTCGATATTGTTGTTTACCTACGGTTGGCATGAGCAAGACATCTCCATAGTCGCAACAACCTGTACCGCTGACGTGTGTGTGAGAAGCCATTGATGGTAGAGTCGGCATAATAATAACCGGAACAAGCATCCCAACCATCGATCCGGGTGTCCGGACTGGGCTGAATCATCCCGTGGGGAACTACCGCTCCGGGGAAGGTATGACCATGTCCACCGGTACCGATGAAAGGGTTGACGTAAGCACTATAGTCTTTTACATTAGTGGGGGCTGTACAGGAGCTAAGTGTGAATAAACCTCCTAAACATCCTACTATTAGGAATGTTTTTAATTTCATGGTATTAATAGCTTTTAAGTTTTAGCCGGTTCATCTTTTACTTCTTATTTGGGAGAAATGAAGATATTGTTTCCGACAATTTTATAATCAATAGGTATAGAGTTTTGCAATGATTTTAACACTGACTCGATATTCGATTTCCTTTTCAGTACACCGGAGTAAGTTTTACCCGTCTGAATGTCAGGAGATAGAATGATTTTCACATCATAGAAACGCTCCAGCGCTTTGGTGATGGTGAAGATATCTGCTTTTTGGAATGGAATCAGATTATCGTGCCAAACAGCATCCAACTTGGCATCCACTTGTTTCACGGTCAATCGTCCATTATTTTTGTTCAGTTCCGCACGTTGCCCTGGAGTGAGGATAATCTGCCCCTCTTCCTTATTGCCTTTTACTTCAATCTCACCTTCAATAAGTGTCGCCTCCGCTATCCGGCAACGCTTATCGGATTTTAAATTGAACGTAGTTCCCAGTACGCGTACACGTATTGCATCACTTTGAACGGTGAATGGCTTATGGCGGTTTTTGGTGACCTCAAAATAAGCTTCTCCTTCCAGGTAGACATTGCGTTCCTTTTCGGAGAACTCACGTGGATATTTCAAGGTTGCTGCATTGTTCAGCCAAACCTTGCTACCATCCGGCAAGACTACCTCCTTAACAATGCCTTCGCTGGCTACTGCGACCATCATTTGTTGATTGTTTCCGCTTTGATAGAACCAATATCCGATTCCACCACCCATGACCAACATTGCAGCAATCACTGCGGCATATTTCATCCAGCGATGCATGCTTAGTATTTTGCTCTGTTTACCTTTCTCTTCGTCCAGCTTTTTATAGAGTTGTTTTTCCGCACGAAGTATCCGTTGTTCATCAGTGTATTGGTCGAATTTACCCAAATGATAAATTTCTTCCATACGAAAGAGCTGGCGGGCGTTTTCTTCCGATTCCTTCATCCAGGCATTGACCTCGATAAGCTCTTCTTCAGAACACTGTCCTGTCAGATATCTGTTTATTATTTCTTCACTCAGATTACTCATTTTCTTTTCCTTCATATTAGTAATACAATTCAAAACGCAAAAACACTTATTATAATCGCCATAAAAATAAGAAAAGAATCGCCCAAAGAGGATCGAGTCGGCCACGCAAGTATTTTAAAGCCTTATACATATGGGCTTCCACCGTGCGGAGTGAAACTCCGAGAATATCGGCTATTTCCTTGTTTTTCATATCATGCAGATAGCTAAGTTTGAAAACCTCTTTGCATTTGTCAGGGAGCTCGTTAATTGCATCATGAATTTCCTTGCGGAGTTCCTTATCTTCGATCCTCCGAATTACTTCGTTGTTGTCCGGTTGATAGAATTCTGCGCGTCTTTGGTTGATTTCTTCCATGGCAACACAATAACCGTCTTCCACACTGCGGTGTTTCAAGACGTTAAGGGCACGGGTGTAAACGGCACGATAGAGAAAGGCCTGGATTTGGTCGCCTATCTCTATGTGGTCTTTCCGCTTCCATAATTCTACAAATACGTCCTGCACTACATCCTCTGCTTCTTCTTCTCCCACCAGACGGGTTGCATAGAAAATCAGACTGGGATAGTACCGGCGAAATAGTGCTTTATAGGTTATATCGAAGTTTTCGTTCATTCTCTCAATTGGTTGTTCTGGTTTGGCTTATGGGTTATTTTCTTCGAATATGACTCCAATTGCTTTAGGGGTGTTACTCATTTCGAATTCGACAGTTGCTCCACTCATGATTTGCTCGTGAGTAAGATATGTTTTGTCATACGGTTTTCCATCTATTTTGATGGATTGGATATAGATATTTTCTTTGTTTACTTTGGGGGCCAATACGGTGAAAGTCTTTCCATTTGCCAGATGTAATTGCATTTCCGGGAATAGGGGAGTACCTATCTCATATTTTCCACTGACGGGATTGACGGGGTAGAATCCCATCGCACTGAATACATACCATGCTGACATCTGTCCGCAATCTTCGTTGCCACAAAGACCGGCTGGTTCGTTCTTGTAGAGCTCGTTCATCACTTTGGCCACATATTCTTGTGTGCGATTTTCGTGTCCTATAGCATTGAACAGATAAATAACGTGATGGCTTGGCTCATTGCCATGCGCATATTGTCCTATCATGCCCGTGCTGAAGATCGGAAGTTCGTCATCTGCTGCCGGATGATAGGTGAACATACTGTCCAGTTTTTCGGCAAATCGGTTTTTACCTCCTACAAGGTTGATCAGTCCGTTAATGTCATGCTGAACAGACCAAAAGTATTGCCATCCGTTGCTTTCGCAAATGTGTGGTGTATAGTCATCGGCCTTGAAGTCCTTGATGAAGATGCCTTTGTCGTCACGTGGCTGCATGAAAGAAGTAGCGGGGTTATAAACATTCTTGTAGTTTTGAGAACGTTTGTAAAATTCGTCCGCAATGTCTTGTTTGCCCATCTTCTTCGCCATTTCGGCAATGCAATAGTCATCGAAAGCGTATTCCAGTGTTTTGGATAACGACCAGTTTTCTGCGTTGTAGTGGTCTGTTACGTTGTAAGGTATGTATCCTAATTCTTTATAGAGTCCAATGCCACGATAATTATCCAGATTAGCCGTTGCTATGCAAGCATCCACGGCTTTCTTTGCGTCGAAGTCGCCGATTCCTTTCAGATAGGCGTCTACAATAACAGGAACAGCATGATAACCGATCATCATGTCTGTTTCACTTCCGTAGAAGTTCCACACCGGTAGGCGGCCATTCTGTTCGTAGAAGGCGATGAAGGATTTCACCATGTCGTTGACACGCTCGGGTTCGGTATAAGTAAAGAGCGGGTGGGCGGCACGGTATGTATCCCATAGGGAGAAAGTGCTATAATTAACCCAGCCGTCGGCTTGGTGTACTTTCTTATCGGGACCGTAGTAAGCTCCGTCTACATCACTGTAAATAGTTGGAGCAATCATTGAGTGATAGAGAGCGGTGTAGAAGTTCACTTTATCGTTCTCATTATCACCTTTTATTTCAATCTTTCCGAGCTGGCGGTTCCAGTTTGCTTTTGTTTCCGCCAAGTATTTGTCGAAGTCATTTTCGGGGACTTCAGCTTGCAGGTTTTTGGCTGCTCCTTCCATGCTGACACCGGAAATGGCAGTGTTTACTAATATCTGTTCATCTTTTTGGGTATTGAAATCGAAGCGGGCGATAACAGCGGTGCCGATACGTTTATTGTCTTTGATGATGGCAGTTGTGTCCAGTTCCATTTTCTCAAAAGGCTTGGAGAATCGGGTGCGGAAATAGATGTGTTGATCGCGTGCCCAGCCGTCGGAGAAACGGTAACCTTGAATGGTGACGGAGTCTACGACTTCGATATGAGAATCGTTGGTAAAATCCCAGTTCATGGCTTTCTTCAGATTTAAGAAGATAGCAGATTGGGCTTCCGGAAACGTATAACGTTGGATACCACAACGCTCGGTGGCAGTCAGTTCGACGTTGATGTTATAATCAGTCAGGCGTACTTGATAATAACCGGCATGAGCACTTTCATCCTTGTGGGAGAATTTAGAATGGATGCCAAGTGGTGCTTCCGCTTCTTTGTAGGGAAGAGTGACAGGCATGAAAGAGATGTCATACAAATCTCCCGCTCCAGTGCCGGAAAGATGTGTGTGGCTGAAACCGGCAATCGTACTGTCCGGATAGAAATAACCGGAGATACGGTCCCATCCGGGGAGTCCGTTGTCCGGGCTAAGTTGCACCATGCCGAAAGGAGCTTGGGCACCAGGATAAGTGTTTCCAGTGAAGTCTGTTCCGATAAATGGATTTACATAAGATGTGTAATCTATTTCGTGTTTCTCTTGCGTAGGGGTACAAGAAATGAGCATGCAGGTTAACAGCAGGCATAGATAAGCAGGTGTTCTCATCATTCTTTAGGTATTAGTGATTACTTATTTTATTTATTTGAAGGATAAGAAAAATAATTAATCTGGTCACAAAGGTAGAAAAAAACTGTGACAAGCCTAAATTATAGGCTTAATATTTTTTAAGAGAGACAAATAGACTTCTACATCCGGTCGATATTCCTCGGTGCCGGACAGTGCTTATCGGTGCCTCGATTAGTGTAATATTTAGGCGCGGATTTCGTAGATTACACGGTTTTAAGAATAAAAAATCCGTGTAATTCGCGTAATCTGCGCCTAATTTTAAATCTTTATGTAAAACGAGCCTATTATCTTTTTATTAGACTCCTTTTCATTTACTTTTAGATTCCTGCTAGCTCCAGTACTTTTTCAACAGCTGCCGGTAGTCCGTCAGTGTTTTTACCTCCTGCGGTTGCAAAGTGAGGCTGACCACCGCCACCGCCTTGAATTAGTTTGGCAGCTTCTTTCACTAAATTGCCAGCTTTCAGACCACTCGCAACCAGATTGTCGCTAAGCATGACTGTCAGCATCGGTTTTCCGTTATCTATATTTCCGGCAACGAAGAACAAGTTTTCTGTAATCTCACCACGAAGTTGGAAAGCGATATTCTTCACTACTTCTGCCGGTAGCGGAGCACAGAACTTAACCACTTTGATGCCGTGAATTTCTTGTATATTCTTCAACAGTCTTTCCTTCAGCGCTGCTTCTTTTTCTTTCATGAAGTCTTCCACCTGCTTCTTCAATCCTGCATTTTCATCCAGATATTTGCGGATTGCAATACCCAAATCAGGAGCATTGTTGAAGAGAGCCTTCAAGTCGCTAAGTGTATCTTGTATTGTATCCAGCATTTCTTCCACGCGTGCTCCGGTATAAGCTTCAATACGGCGAACGCCGGCAGCAACAGAACTTTCGGAGATGATTTTTACCATACCGATATTTCCGGTTGCAGCTACGTGTGTACCACCGCAGAACTCGATAGAAGTGCCGAACTGGATCACACGAACTCTGTCGCCATACTTTTCACCAAAGAGAGCGATAGCCCCCAACTCCTTAGCTTCCTCGATAGGAATATTGCGATATTCTTTCAATGGGATATTAGCGCGGATTCTTGCATTGACGATATGTTCAACTTTACGGATTTCTTCATCGGTCACTTTCTGGAAGTGAGAGAAGTCGAAGCGCAATGAATCCGGTGTAACCAATGAACCTTTCTGTTCGATATGTTCACCCAACACTTCACGCAAAGCAGCATCCAGCAAGTGGGTCGCCGAGTGATTAGCTGCGCAGGCTGCACGTTTGTCGGTATCTACACAAGCCATCATCGGAGCTTCCGGATGTTCGGGTAACTTTTTGGTAATATGTATCGGAAGATTATTCTCTTTCTTTGTATCGACCACTTCAATCGTTTCGAATTCGCTTACCAATACACCGGTATCACCGACCTGACCACCACTTTCTGCATAGAATGGAGTATAGTCGAGTACAATCTGATATAATGTCTGGTTCTTTTGTTTGATCTGACGGTAACGAAGGATAGAAGCCTCGTATTCAGTGTAATCGTAACCAACGAATTCAGTTGTCCCTTCTTTCAGTACAATCCAGTCACCAGTTTCGATGGCGGCGGCATTACGTGCACGCTGTTTCTGTTGCTGCATTTCTTCATTGAACTCTTCAATGTTGACAGTCATTCCGTTTTCACGGAGAATCAGCTCTGTCAAGTCGAGCGGGAAACCGAATGTATCATATAAAGTAAAGGCATCTTTACCGCTGATTTCAGTTTTTCCATTGGCTTTGGTATCTTCCATTGTCTTATCCAATAGACGGATACCAGTTTCCAAAGTGCGGAGGAATGATTCTTCTTCTTCCTTGATTACTTTTTCAATCAGTGTCTTTTGTGCAACTAGTTCAGGATAAGCCTCTCCCATGTTATCAATCAATACAGGAAGCAACTTATACATAAATGCCTGTTTCTGTCCGAGGAAAGTATATCCGTAACGAACAGCACGGCGAAGGATACGGCGGATCACATAACCAGCTTTCGCGTTAGAAGGCAACTGACCGTCTGTGATAGAGAATGCAATAGTACGGATATGGTCGGCAATTACACGCATGGCGATGTCCTGCTGCTTATCTTTTCCGTATTCTGTACCCGACATAGCTGCAATAGCTTTCAGCATTGGCTGGAATACGTCTGTATCGTAGTTGGATGTTTTTCCTTGTAAAGCCATACAAAGGCGTTCGAATCCCATACCGGTGTCAATAACCTTTGCAGGAAGCGGCTCAAGGCTGCCATCTGCTTTGCGGTTGTATTGCATGAATACGAGATTCCAGATTTCAATTACCTGCGGATGATCGTGGTTCACGAGGTCGCGACCGGAGATCTTGGCGCGTTCTTCAGCAGGACGGAGGTCGATATGGATTTCGGAACAAGGTCCGCAAGGTCCTGTATCACCCATTTCCCAGAAGTTGTCGTGTTTGTTACCGTTGATGATGTGATCCTTTGGCAAGAACTGTTCCCAATAAGAAGCAGCTTCGTCGTCACGGCTCAATCCTTCTTCGGGACTTCCTTCAAATACGGTTGCATAGAGATGTTCCGGATTCAGTTTCAAGACTTCTACCAGATATTCCCACGCCCAGCTGATCGCTTCTTTCTTGAAGTAATCGCCGAACGACCAGTTACCAAGCATTTCAAACATGGTGTGGTGGTACGTATCGTGTCCTACTTCTTCCAGGTCATTATGCTTTCCGCTTACACGCAAACATTTTTGCGAGTCCGCGACTCTTTGGTATTTCGCCGGATGGTTACCCAAAATAATATCTTTAAACTGGTTCATACCCGCGTTCGTAAACATCAGGGTAGGGTCATCTTTAATCACCATCGGAGCCGAGGGAACGATGTGGTGTCCTTTCGACTCAAAGAAATTCTTGAATGAATCTCTGATCTCTTTTGCAGTCAACATATAATGAAGAATTATGATTTATGAATTATGAATTATGGGCTGTGGGATATGAGAGAGGGGAGGAATCCCCAATAAATCATAAATCACAACTCATAAATTCGTAAAAACTGTGCAAAGATAGCTTGTTTTTATTACTTTTGCCGTATTAACAAGCGAAATATTTCCAAAAAGATGCGCAAAGTATACTACATCTATAATCCACAGACCCAGACTTATGATCGAATTTACCCTACCGTACGGCAGCGTGCGCTTAGTATCCTGCGTCGGCTTTTCTATGGAATGGGGTTGGGAGCAGGTTGCTTTATTGTATTGCTTTTGATTTTTGGTTCTCCGTCAGAGAAGGAATTAAGAATTGAAAACAGCCGTCTTTTGGCGCAGTACAATGTGCTTTCCCGGCGTTTGGACGACGCTATGGGGGTGCTTCAGGATATTCAGCAACGTGACGATAATCTGTATCGGGTGATTTTACAGGCAGATCCTGTTTCTCCGGCTATTCGCCAGGCAGGTTATGGTGGGACGAACCGTTACGAAGAACTGATGGATTTGGCGAATGCCAAGTTGGTGGTGAACACGACTCAAAAGTTGGATGTGCTTTCCAAAAGGCTTTATATCCAGTCGAAATCTTTCGATGATGTGATTGATATGTGTAAGAACCATGATGAGATGCTGAAATGTATTCCGGCCATACAGCCTATTTCGAATAAAGATCTTCGTCAGACAGCATCCGGTTATGGTACACGTATTGACCCTATTTATGGTACGACAAAGTTCCATGCAGGCATGGACTTCTCTGCTCATCCGGGAACGGATGTTTATGCTACCGGAAACGGAACAGTGGTGAAAGTGGGATGGGAAACCGGATACGGTAATACTATTGAGATAGATCATGGTTTCGGGTATCTTACTCGGTATGCTCACTTGCAGGGATTTAATACGAAAGTCGGAAAGAAAGTGGTGCGTGGTGAGATTATCGGAAAAGTGGGTAGTACAGGAAAAAGTACCGGTCCGCATCTGCATTATGAAGTGCACGTGAAAGGGCAGGTAGTGAATCCGGTCAATTATTATTTCATGGATTTGAGTGCCGAAGATTATGAAAAGATGATTCAGTTGGCAGCCAATCATGGTAAAGTATTCGATTAAAATCTTAAAACAGGAGTGTTATGCTTAATACAGACAAAGAATTGAAGCTATATTATTCAATAGGAGAAGTTGCCGATATGTTCGGAGTCAATCCGTCATTGCTCCGTTTTTGGGAAAAGGAATTTCCGCAAATCTCTCCTAAGACAGCGGGAAGAGGAATACGTCAGTACCGCAAAGAAGACGTAGAAACGATCGGTCTTATCTATCATTTGGTAAAAGAAAAGGGCATGACACTTCCCGGTGCCCGGCAACGTTTGAAGGATAATAAAGAAGCTACGGTTCGTAATTATGAGATTGTAAATAAGCTGAAAGCGATAAAAGAAGAGCTTTTGGCTATTAAACGCGAATTGGATGGACGGGAATAAATAAATGCTAATCGATCATGGATTCGATAGGCAAGAAACCTCATAACAAAATGAACGGTGAACAATTTGCATGATACTGCAACTTATTCACCGTTCATCGTTTTCTTATTTACCGTTTGAAAGCTATTCTTCTACACGGCTCACCTGTTTGATATTCTGTATTTTCTTCAGATTGTTACAGATGGTTTTCACATCATCCACGTCATGTACCCATAACTGAATTTTTCCTTCAAAGATACCATCTTCGGTTTCGATGGTCAGCTTACGGATATTTACATTGAGCTGTCTGGAGATAACCTGGGTGACTTCATTCAAAAGTCCCATGCTGTCTATACCTTTTATATATATATATACCAGGAAAGACAGTTCTTTGTGTGTATCCCATTCGGTCGCTAATATGCGGTTGCCATAGCTACTCTTCAGTTTGGCGGCAACAGGGCATTGGCGCTTGTGAATAATGATCCGGTCATTTTCATCCACATATCCCAATACATCGTCACCGGGAATAGGATGGCAACATTCGGCCATGATATATTTCTTCTGCAAACTTTCTTCCGTCAGTTTGAGCACCTCTTTCGGGTTGATTTTTTCTTTTTCCTGCGGTTCTTTCTCTTCCTGCTTCTCTTTGCTATTGCCGAAAGAGAAAGTCAGATATTTCTTCCAGTTACTGGTTTGCTTTTCTTTCAGTTCATTCTTGTCCGCTTCTCCCAAAACGATTGCTTTACTGCCAATGGCAGCCAGCAGTTCTTCCTCATTCTTGGCATTATGCAGTTTGCGTAGCTTTTCGATAACAGCTTCTTCCGGACGGACTTCCTCCTTTTTCAGAAACTCACTAAGGATTTCTTCTCCTATCTTCTGGTTTGCTTTACGCTCTTTGCGGAGAATGGCTGCTATCTTGGCGCGGGCACGGGCAGTGGTTGCAAAAACTTCCCATTGCGGTTGTACGCGTTGCGATTTTGAAGTAAGGATTTCAACTTGGTCACCACTTTGCAATTTGTGGCTCAACGGCACTAATTTATGATTGACTTTGGCGCCAATACAATGGCTACCAATATCCGTGTGCAGGGAAAATGCAAAGTCGAGAGCCGTAGAGTTCTGCGGCATAGTCTTCAGTTCGCCTTTAGGAGTGAACACGAATATTTCAGAAGCAAATAAATTTAGCTTAATGGTATCCAGAAAGTCAATGGCATCCGGTTGCGGATCATCTAATATCTCCTTAATCGTTCTTAACCATTTTTCCAATTCACCTTCATCCTCACTGCCTCCTCCTTCTTTGTATTTCCAGTGGGCTGCGAAACCTTGTTCGGCAACGTCATTCATCCGTTCACTACGAATCTGGACTTCAATCCATTGTCCGTTGTTACCCATCAGAGTGACGTGCAATGCCTGATAACCATTAGCTTTAGGATGGCTGACCCAATCGCGCAAACGGTCCGGGTGGGGTTTGTATATCTTGGAGATAGAAACGTAGATATCGAAACAGTCATTGAGCTCTTCTTCTTCATTACGTGGTTCGAAGATGATTCGAACAGCCAGTAAATCGTATATTTCTTCGAAAGGAACATGTTTGGTCTGCATCTTGTTCCAGATGGAATAGATTGATTTTACACGGGCAAGTATCCGGTATTTCAATCCCATCTTATCCAGTTGGGTACGAATCGGGGCCGTGAAGTCGTTGAAAACCTTGTCACGTTCAGCGGCAGTAGCATTCAACTTCTCTTCTATTTCCGCATATTCTTCGGGATGTTCATATTTGAAGCTTAGATTCTCAAGCTCCGTTTTTATCTTATAAAGCCCCAAGCGGTTGGCAAGTGGAGCATAGATGTAAAGCGTTTCGCCTGCAATCTTATATTGCTTGTTGGGTAACATGGAACCAAGGGTACGCATGTTGTGCAAGCGGTCTGCTATCTTGATAAGAATGACCCGGATGTCGTTCGACATGGTGAGCAGCAACTTCTTGAAGTTCTCTGCCTGTGCCGAAGCGCGGTCACCGAAGATTCCACCGGATATTTTAGTCAGTCCGTCCACAATCTGGGCGATCTTCGGACCAAAGATATTCTCGATGTCTTCCACTGTGTAATCAGTGTCCTCTACCACATCATGCAGCAAGGCTGCACATATAGAAGTGGAACCGAGACCTATTTCATTGCATACAATGCTGGCAACGGCAATCGGGTGCATAATATATGGTTCGCCCGAACGACGTTTGATACCTTTATGCGCCTGATTGGCGAAGTTGAAAGCCTTCGTAATGATTTCAACCTTTTTGCGATGTTTAGTGTTGAGATAATCATTCAGTAGTTCGTGGAACGCCTGATTGATCATCTCTTCATCACTTATTTCTTTAGGGGGCAGATTATCCATAATTGTTATCCTTTCACTTGCTTAGTTCTGCAAAAATAAGCAAATTTCCGAACGATGCAAGCAGGAAGCTGTTTATTTGTATATTTTCAATCGTTTTCCTGCAGCAATTTTGGTGTTGGACATTCCATTCCACCTTTGTATATCCTTAATTGTGACGCCATACTTTCCGGCGATGGTTGACAAAGTGTCTCCACTTTTTATTGTGTAGTAGGTCAGTTTGCCTTTACCGGCAACGGCTGTTGTCGTTTTGCGGGTTGAGGGGGTGATTTCCTTAATAGCAACGGTTTTCCGGTTGCGGAACAATTCGTCGGCGCGATGTGCATAGATTGTGTCTTGCTTATCTATAAAGGTACTGATAGCATCGATAGGAAGTCTTAAAGTATAAGGCTTGCTGTCACCCGGAATCATTTGCTTCTTATATTGCGGATTCAAACTCTTGATTTGATCCAAAGGTACGTTGCAAAGATCAGCAATCTGTTCGAAGTGCAGATTCTTGTTCACTTGTACTGTGTCGGTACTTGTCGGGATATTTGTTTCCATCGGACAAATATTATGGTCACAATAGTAAGTCATCACATAATTAGCGGCGATAAAGGCAGGTACGTAACCACGTGTCTCTTTAGGCAGGTAATTATAAATTTTCCAGTAATCCGTTTCGCCATTGGCACGGCGGATTGCCTTGTTGATAGTACCGGGCCCACAGTTATAAGCAGCAATCACAAGATTCCAGTCTCCATAGATATCGTACATTTCTTTGAGGTAACGTGCGGCAGCCCAAGTCGCTTTAATCGGGTCACGGCGTTCATCTACCAGGCTGTTTGATTCCAAACCATAGATCTTACCTGTACCAATCATAAATTGCCACAGACCGGAAGCACCTGCACGTGATACGGCTGATGGGTTCAACGCAGATTCGATAATCGGCAGATATCTTAGTTCCAGTGGAAGTCCGTATGCATCCAGTGCTTCTTCAAAGATCGGCATATAGAAGTTGCAGGCACTTAGCATGAAAGAAACCTGATTGCGCAAGCGTCCTGCATACATATCGATGAATTTGCGGATAATATCATTATAAGGCATTTCCATGATAGCCGGAATGCGTGACAAGCGGTCGATATAGACAGAGTCGCTGAATAAAGGGTTGATTTCAGCTGTACTGCAATCTTTGCCTAAGTCAATATAATTTTTGGCTTTCCAGTCGTTCAACAGACTGTCAAGTGGATATGTCATACTTTTAGGCAGGTCGATGCTTTCTTTGCGTTCAGTTCCATTTTCACGAATCACTACATCTACACTTTGCGCTTTTACCTGCGACGTTGCCACCAGTAAAAGAAAAATAATCGAACAATAGTTAACTAATTTCTTCATGCTTCAATAATAAGATCAATCTAAATTGTGTTTTTAAAATCGTAATACGCATTGCAGACCAACCGACTTGCTTTTTAAACTGCTGGAGCGGAACTGGTTGTTATTGTCGATAACAGCCGGTTCTACTTTCATACTCAAGTCGGGGGTTATATCGAAGTTGGATAACTCCGCATCTACATAAGCGTCGATGATAGAGATCAGGTAAACTCCGATAAATGCAAATATACTAAGGTCCCGATAACGACGGAACATATCTTTTCTTCTTTTTAGTGTGTTTTTTAGCTGCTCCTCATTATAAGTGGAGTTCGGGGGCAACAAATCTTCGTAACTTTTCGTATTCGGATTGCTGTCCATAATGTCCAGATAGGCTTGCGAATAGTCTTTGTACATCTTACCGTTCCAACTTAAGGCGTAAGCACAACCAGCAAATCCTCCATATATAATAGGTAATTTCCAGTATTTACGGTTGTAAATCTGTCCTCCACCGGGGAATACGACTGCCAGCCACGTTGCTTTGGTCGGATTCGGGATAAATATTTTCTTGTTAATATCTTGAGCAGGTGGCGGCACAGTGTCGGTCTTTACAACAATGGAGGCAGGTTGCTCTATCTTTTTCAGCTCTTTCTTGTTGGCTGCATCCAAGCTATCCGCTATCTGTATTTTAGCAGCTGACAAACTGTCGATGGCCGGAAGTTCTTTGGATGGTATGATTTGGATAGAATCCTTCTTCACCGAGTCCTGTATTATCGGATCACGATGCCTTCGTGCACGGGCTTTCGGCGCTTCGCGCTGTATGATTGTTGTATCTTTCCGTGCCGGAGTAACAGTGGATTGTGCATACACATCAATCCCTGCCACCTGTAAAAAACAGAGAAGCAGGGCGCTGACTAGTAACTGATATTTCTTACTTTTTCTTGTCATTTACTTCTTTAGCGTATCGAAGATTTCCATGATACGTTCCAGTTCCTCCTCGTTACCGAAAGGAATACTGATCTTGCCTTTTCCCTTTTCAGAGCAGGTGAGTTGTACCTTGGTGTTGAAAAAGCCGGAGAGTTGTTGCTTCAATAAGTTGAATTCTTCAGGAAGTTTGCCACGTTTGGGTGTTATTTTCCGTGTGCCGCTTTTCACAGCTTCTCCTTCGCTTAATGATTTAACAATTTCTTCTACTTTGCGGACTGAATATCCGTGTTCTTGTATTTCTTCGAATATTTTAACTTGTAGTTTAGGGTCGCCTAATGAAATCAGCGCACGGGCATGTCCCATGTCCAGCTGCTTGTTTTGCAGGGCCATCTGTATTGGAGCCGGCAATTTCAGTAAGCGCAGGTAGTTGGCGATCGTCGTTCGTTTCTTTCCGATACGTTCGCTAAGACGTTCCTGTGTCAGTTCGTACTGATCGAGCAGATGCTGGTAGGCAAGTGCGATTTCTACGGCATTCAGGTCTTCACGCTGGATATTTTCAATCAGCGCCATTTCCATCATGTTTTCGTCGTCGGCAGTGCGTATATAGGCAGGGATTGTTTTTAGTCCTGCTCTTTGTGACGCACGATAACGACGTTCTCCCGCGATGATCTGATACTCATCGTCCGAGAGTTTGCGTAAAGTGATAGGTTGGATGATACCGATTTCCGCAATGGAATCAGCCAGTTCCTGCAATGCTGTTTCGTCAAACTCACGGCGGGGCTGGTTGGGATTGACAGTAATCTTTGCCAGCTCTATTTCATTAATGGAAGAAGACCCTTCGGTTTTCACATCATCCATTGAGAGCAAGGCGTCGAGACCACGTCCTAATGTATTTCTTTTTTGTGTTGCCATATCTTCTTCTTTCTTTTATTTATTTCGGTTGATAATCTCTTTAGCAAGAGCCAGGTGGTTTTTTGCGCCGGTAGATTCCGCATCGTAAAGGATGGTCGGGACACCGTAGCTGGGAGCCTCGCTCAATTTCACATTTCGTTGAATAACGGTGTTGAATACCAGTTCCTGGAAATGACGTTTCACTTCATCGTAAATCTGATTAGCCTGACGCAGACGAGAGTCATACATTGTCAGTAAGAAACCTTCGATTTCTAAAGCCGGATTCAGTTTCGACTTGATGATTTTGATGGTATTCAACAATTTGCTGATACCTTCAAGAGCAAAATATTCAGCTTGAACGGGGATAATCACGGAGTCGGCTGCCGTCAGGGCATTGATCGTGATCAGTCCTAATGAAGGCGAACAGTCTATCAGGATATAGTCATATTCTTTCTTCAAAGGTGTGAGTACTTCTTTTAGTATCTTTTCTCGGTTTGGGAGGTTCAGCATTTCAATCTCTGCTCCTACGAGATTGATGTGCGAAGAGATTACTTTCAAAGAATCAATCTCCGTATCAAGGATAGCGTCCTGTACGTTGGCTCTGTCAATAATACATTCATAGATAGTGCATTCCGACTGCTTGATGTCTACTCCCAAGCCGGAAGAGGCATTAGCTTGCGGGTCGGCATCTACTACGAGTACCTTTTTTTCCAGTGTAGCAAGTGAAGCTGCGAGATTAATCGTAGTCGTTGTCTTTCCTACACCGCCTTTTTGATTGGCCAAAGCAATAATTTTTCCCATATTCTCTAAATTTATTGGCAGCGAAATAAGTGATAAATCCTTAGAGCGCCTACGAAAAAAGAGAAACTTTGCAATTTCTGTTGATAAGTCGCCTGTTTTGTTAATAACTGTCGGACGAAACGGTTACAAAACTTCAACAGGTTCATCATCTTCTTTTCTCTTTAACGAGCTTGCAAATATACATATTTATATTGGATATCTATTTCTTTTTTTGCTCGCTTGCAGAAGATTAAGATTTGTAAACGGGTAGGAGTGGGGCGGAAAGAGACTTTTCGATCTGATGTAGGGAGGTGTTTGGCGGTACGGCTTCTTTTTGTTACTTTTGTGCGAATATAAAAAAGGAAAGGATTGAAGATATGGAAAATGAAAAGCCGTTGATACTTGTTTCAAATGACGATGGCGTGATGGCTAAAGGGATTAATGAACTGGTGAAGTTTCTTCGCCCTTTGGGAGATATTGTGGTAATGGCACCTGATGCTCCGCGCTCGGGCAGTGGTTGTGCGCTGACGGTGACGCAGCCTGTTCATTACCAGTTAGTAAAGAAAGAAGTAGGTTTAACTGTTTATAAATGTTCGGGAACACCGACCGATTGTATCAAATTGGCACGGAACACAGTGCTCGACCGGACACCGGACTTGGTAGTCGGCGGTATCAATCATGGAGACAACTCTGCCACTAACGTGCATTATTCCGGCACAATGGGAGTGGTATTCGAAGGCTGTTTGAATGGAATCCCTTCTATAGGCTTCTCTTTGTGCAATCATGCACCCGATGCCGATTTTGAAGCTACCGGACCTTATATTCGCAGTATTGCCGCCATGGTACTGGAAAAAGGACTTCCTCCTTTAACCTGTCTGAACGTAAACTTCCCGGATACGACCGATATCAAAGGAATCAAAATCTGTGAACAGGCAAAAGGTCGTTGGACGAACGAATGGGCTGCCTGTCCCCGTCTGAACGATCCGAATTATTTCTGGTTGACCGGTGAATTTACCGATCACGAACTTGAAAATGAGAGGAACGATCATTGGGCTTTGGCAAATGGCTATGTTGCTATCACTCCGACCACGGTTGATGTGACAGCTTATCACTTTATGGATGAACTTAACAACTGGTTTAATTAGTTGATATTACCTATCATTTATCAACTATCAACTATCAACTATTATGAAGTATTATCTGATTGTCGGCGAAGCTTCCGGCGACTTGCACGCTTCTCATCTGATGGCTGCCTTAAAGGCAAAAGATCCGCAGGCTGATTTCCGGTTTTTCGGAGGTGATTTGATGGCTGCCGTCGGAGGAACGATGGTGAAACATTATAAAGAACTGGCATACATGGGTTTTATTCCCGTGTTGCTCCATCTGCGCACTATCTTTGCAAATATGAAGCGTTGTAAAGAAGACATTGTTTCCTGGCAACCGAATGTTGTTATTCTGGTGGACTATCCGGGATTCAATCTGGATATAGCCAAGTTTGTCCATGCAAAGACACAGATCCCGGTTTATTATTATATTTCTCCGAAGATATGGGCCTGGAAAGAGTATCGCATCAAGAATATAAAACGAGATGTAGACGAACTTTTCTCCATTCTTCCTTTTGAAGTAGAGTTCTTCGAAGGAAAGCATCAATACCCCATCCACTATGTTGGAAATCCTACCGTGGATGAGGTGGTGGCTTATCAGAAAGCTCATCCGAAAAATAAGGATCAGTTTATTGCGGAGAATCAACTGGAAGAAAAACCGGTAATAGCTCTTCTTGCAGGTAGCCGGAAACAGGAAATCAAAGATAATCTACCAGATATGTTGAAGGCTGCTTCTGCTTTTCCCGATTATCAGCTTGTTCTGGCGGGTGCTCCTGCCATTGCTCCTGAATATTATAAAAAATATGTAGGAGAGTCGAAAGTGAAAATCATTTTCGATCAAACCTATCGTTTGTTGCAACACGCAGATGTGGCGTTGGTCACTTCAGGCACGGCTACTCTTGAAACGGCATTGTTCCGTGTTCCCCAAGTCGTTTGTTATCACACTCCGATAGGGAAAGTGGTTTCCTTCTTGCGGCGTCATATCTTGACCGTGAAATTTATTTCGTTGGTTAATCTGATTGCCGACCGTGAAGTGGTAAAAGAGTTGGTGGCGGATACGATGACCGTGAAGAATATGCAAAATGAATTGAAAAATATCATTGAAAATGAAGCATATAGAAATGAAATGCTTTTGGGATATGAATATGTGGCGGAACGGTTGGGACCTGCCGGTGCTCCCCGTCATGCAGCTCGTGAAATGCTGCGCTTGTTGAAAAAATAACTTTCTTTTTCTGAATAAACGTAAAGCCGATGCAGTAATTGCACGGCTTTTTTATTTATTAAGCAGAAGACTAAAAAAAGAAAGGAAAAAGATATGAAAAAAATTAAGTGGCTTTTAGGAATGTTGTTATTGGCATTAGTGCCAATGTTGCAATCATGTGATGATGATGGTTATTCTATCGGAGATTTCAGCTGGGACTGGGCGACCGTTCGGGCAACCGGTGGAGGAGGTTACTATTTGGAAGGTGATCGTTGGGGATTGATTGATCCGGTAGCTACTTCCATACCTTGGTTTAAACCGGTGGACGGTGAACGTGTGGTGGCCTTTTTCAATCCTTTGTATGACATGGAAGGAGGAAAAGGAGTTCAGGTAAAGATGGAAGGTGTACAGGAATTGTTGACAAAGGAAGTGGAAGATATGACCACAGAGGAAGAAGCGGTGGAATTCGGCAATGATCCTATCCTGATTTATCAGGGTGACATGTGGTTGGGAGGAAAATTCCTGAATGTTATTTTCCGTCAGGAGCTGCCTCGCTCGGAGAAACATCGTATCAGCCTTGTGCAAAATAAGATAGAAACGGGAGAACCGTCAGAACCGGGAACATTGAATGTCGCTGAAGATGGTTACGTACATTTGGAACTGCGTTATAACACGTATGAGGATGTGACTGACTATTGGGGATGGGGACGAGTTTCTTATAATCTGGAAAAGTTCTTCCCAACGGAAAAAGATGCCGAATCAACAATGAAAGGTTTTAAAGTGACTATAAATTCAAGAGAACATGGAGAAGGAAGAGTGATCGTTCTTGATCTGGATCATCCGGTAGGTGTGCCGGAAGCTGCGAAGGATGTACACTCCACTTCTTCGATCCGATAACCTAACTATGATTTACTGTGTGTGAAAAAGGTCGGGATACTTCTATCGAAGTTCCCGACCTTTTGTATTGTGTGCAATTCTAATCGATGAGAAAAACTCCTGTTAGGACCACGTTAATGCATATAGGTAAACGACTGCTGCCGGTATGGCCATCAAAGAACTATCAAACCGATCGAGCATCCCTCCATGTCCCGGAAGAATATTTCCCGAATCCTTTACGTGCAATTGGCGTTTTAGCAATGACTCAGTCAGGTCGCCCCATGTACCGAATATAACCACTACCAATGCCAGTCCTGCCCATTCCATCATTGACATAAATGGGAAGTAGTGAGCAAGTATAAAAGATACTCCGATTGCTACAACTCCGCCGCCGATAGAGCCTTCCCATGATTTCTTGGGAGAGATGCGTTCAAAGAGTCGGTGTTTGCCTATCAGTGACCCGATGCAATAAGCACCCGTATCATTCAGCCAAAGGAAAATAAAGATGGATAACGGTAGAATCGGATTATAGCTTATGCTACTGAATTCCGATGCCGGATCATTATGGAAAGCCAATACATTCAGCAAAGCAAAAGGCAGACCGATATATAGTTGGCTAAGCATCGAATAAGCCCAGTTAAGTACCGGGTTCTCCTTTTTCAGATACAACTCGCTAATCATCATGTAAAGCAATAAAAGCACATACGGGATGAATATTTTCGAATCGGCTGCATCAATGCAGAATCCCATGATTGCGAGGAATAAATAAGCCCCGCCGAGCATATTAATGGTCTTGTTTATCTTGA
>ENA-UEQB01001237-UEQB01001237.1-human-gut-metagenome-genome-assembly--contig:-NODE-1237-length-22246-cov-50.430421_pt1 | contig 22246 bp, 19 predicted proteins | sample MGYA00242901_ERZ507918 | MGnify/ENA primary metagenome ERZ507918 (study PRJEB26167, sample SAMN06115405) | human gut metagenome | host: Homo sapiens | place: China:Sichuan | collected 2016-04-06... | reverse complement strand
CGCCCACGTCGCATTACATATTGTATCAAAAATTCGGGCGTTTGTATAGGCTTTTTTGAGAAACTCCGAACTTTCTTTCCATTTTGTCACCTGAAATGTGGTCTGTGCAACTGCAAAAAGGGGTTTTTGCGGGTCCGAGGGGCCTTTCCAGGCCGCAAGCTCCTCCAAATTGGCAAAAACGAACACCTCTCCGCGGGTGTGCCCCACGATGCCCTGTACCTCCGGGTGGGTCTTATCGCCCGCCACCAGCAGCACGGCACCCTCTTTTTCGGCCTGTGCGGCAATGCGCTGGATCTTCTGCACAAAGGGGCAGGTGGCATCGTGGTACGCGATGCCGCGCGCCTCCAGCTCGTCGTACACGCTGCGGGGCACCCCGTGGCTGCGGATGACCACCTCATAGCCATCCGGCACCTGAGGCACACTGTCGGCCACAAAGGCCCCCTTTGCCTGCATGTCGGCCACAGCCTGGGGGTTGTGGATCAGCGGGCCGAGGGTGGCCACCCTGCGCCCTTCGGCCAGCAGGCCGTAGGTCAGCTCCACGGCACGGTTCACGCCAAAGCAGAACCCCGCGGTCTTTGCAACTTCGATCTCCATTACGTTCTCCTCACCGTCCCATCTTCTCCCACGCATCCAGCAGGGCCTGCTTGTTGGCACGCAGTTTTTTCGTGTCGTGGCGGCCCTCCATGGCAAACTGCGCGGCGGGCATGGGCTCACCGTAGATCACCCGCACCTTGCAGAACAGGTGCATTTTCCCGTCCGGGGTGTCGTACAGGATGCGGCAGGGCACCACGTCCACCCCCGCACCGGCCGCGATGACGAACAGGCCGCTCTTGGGCGGCAGCAGTTTTCCTTCTTTTTCGCGGGTGCCCTCCGGGAAGATGAGCAGCGTGCGTCCGTTTTTGCAGGCCTCTACGGTCCGGTCGATGACCGCCACTTCCTCCTTGGTGCCACGCACGCACACTGCGCCCGCGCACCGGAAGAACCAGCTCAGGAAGGCGTTGATCTCAAACAGTTCCTTTTTGGCAAAGATGACCATTCGCCCGCCCCACCGGGTGACCGCGATGAACACCGGGTCGATGGCGGACACATGGGTGGGTGCCAGGATATAACCTTTGGTCTGCACCTTTTTCAGGTTTTCGCACCCTTCCACCCGGATGCGGAAGCCAAGGTGCCACAGCAGCCATGCAAAGGGCAGCAGAATGTAATATAATACCATATCGTCGTCAGTTTTTCACTTTCTCCGCAATGATCTTCTTCATGGCGGCAAGGCTCTGCTCGAAGTCCAGCTCCGAGGTGTCCAGCAGCACGGCGTCCTCGGCCTGCTTCAGGGGAGCGGCCGCACGGTGGGTGTCCTGATAGTCCCGCTGCTTCACGTCGGCCAGAACTTCCTCATACGGGGTGTTGACGCCCTTTTCCTGATACTCTTTCCAGCGGCGGGCAGCGCGGGCCTCCGGGCTGGCGGTGAGGAAAATTTTGACAGTGGCATCCGGCAGCACCACGGTACCGATGTCGCGGCCGTCCATCAGCACATCCTGCTTTTTGGCCATGTCCCGCTGCATGCCCAGCAGGAAGGCCCGCACGGCCGGGTTTGCGCCCACGGCAGAAGCTGCCATGCCCACCTCTTCGGTGCGGATGGCGGTGCTCACGTCCTCTTCCTTTAAATAAACATGCTGCTCGCCGTCGATGAAAGCAAAGTGCAGCTCGATCTCCGGCAGCAGGGCGTTGACAGCCTCATTATCCTTGGGGTCCTTGCCAGCACGCAGGGCATACAGGCCGATGGTGCGGAACATGGCACCGGTGTCCACATAGATGTAGCCCATCTCCGCCGCAAGGCGGCGTGCCAGCGTGGATTTGCCTGCCCCGGCAGGCCCGTCGATCGCAACAGATACCATTTTATATCTTCTCCTTTTTTTGAACTGAACGATTTAAAATGGCCTCCGCTCACGCTCTGGCCATCTTCAGCGGAAAATTATTTTAATATTTTTGTGTTTGTTGCGCTCTGCGGAGCGCTCCAAACACATTTTCACCGGAAGGGGTCGTAACGGAGAACTGCATTGCTGCCCGGGACAGCAGGCGGGGAGTTTCTCTGAGGACCGTCCGCCGGGGTGGGACCCTGTTGCCCGTAGGGCAATAGGGCGGGCGATGGAATGGCCCGATTCGTGTCCGAAGAGAAAGCTACCGGCTTGCTGGCCCCTCACAAGTTATTCGCAAACGCCTGTGCGGTACAGAAAGCGATCTGCAGGTTGTAGCCGCCAGTGTAGGCGTCCACGTCCAGCACCTCGCCTGCAAAGTACAGCCCCAGGGCCTTTTTGCTCTGCATGGTCTTGGGGTCCACCTCCCGCACCGATACGCCGCCGGAGGTGATGACTGCATGGGCCAGGTCGCCCCGGGCGTCGATGGACACCCGCCAGTGCTTGATGAGCTGCACCAGCTCCCGCTTCTGCTCCCGGGTGATCTGGTTGGCCTTGGTGGCCGGGTCGATGCCCCAGCGCGCCACCATGACCGGCTGCATGCTGGAAGGCAGCAGCTTGACCAGCGCGCCCTGGGCCGCATGGTTGGCCAGCAGGGCAAAGTCCCGGGTGATGCGGTCGTAGAGCTGCTCTTCGCTGAGGGCGGGCTTGAGGTCGATCTCCGCGTGATACTTGTGCTTTTTCATGTCGCCCAGGTGGCTGGACGCACTCAGGGTCAGCGGGCCGCTGATGCCGAAGTGGGTGAACAACATCTCGCCCTGCTCGTCAAAGATGGCCTTTCCGTCCTCGAACAGGGTCAGGGTGACGTTTTTCAACGCCAGACCCATCATCTTTTTGCAGTCGGGGTCGTGGCTCACAAGGCTCACGAGACTGGGCACCGGCTCCACGAGAGTGTGCCCGGCCTGCCGGGCCAGCTTGTAGCCGTCACCGGTGGAACCGGTGGTGGGGTAGCTCACGCCGCCGGTGGCCACCAGTACGGCATCTGCCCGGTATTCCCGGCCCGAAGTGCCCCGCACGCCGATGCAGCGCAGGGCCGGGCCGGCCTTTTTCTTTTTGGGATGGCGCGGGTTTTCCGGCACAGCGGGGGCTTCCTCCGCTTCCGGCGGCAGCTCTTCCAGCAGCAGCTTTCTGGCACCGTCGTGCACGAGCTCGGCGTCCTGTGCATACCGCAGCAGGGCCTGCCGGATCTCCTCGGCCTTGTCCGACACCGGGAACACCCGGCGTCCGCGCTCCACCTTCAGCTCCACACCAAGGCTCTCGAACAGCTCCATGGTCTTTGCGGGTGGGAACGCCCCCAGCGACGAGAACAGAAAGCGCGGGTTCGTGCGCACATGGCGCAAAAACTCTTCCGCCGTGCAGTCGTTGGTCACATTGCAGCGGCCCTTGCCGGTGACCAGGATCTTCTGGGCCGGTTTGTCCATGTGCTCCAGCACCGTTACCTGATGCCCCTGCCGCACGGCAGCACCCGCCGCCATCAGGCCTGCCGCACCTGCGCCTACGATCAACACCTTTGCCATCTGTTTTCCTCCCAAAAAGCCTAGTTCTACATTTATATCATACCAGAATCGCCCCGCAAAAGCAATGTGCTGCGGGCAGGCTCAGAGCAGCTCAGCCAGAATGCTGTTCTGCACAATGAGCCCCGCCGGGGTCAGGGCCAGGGTGGTGCCGTCGAAGGCGGCATAGCCGTTTTTGACACAGTTACGGATAAACGCCAGCTGCACCGGGGAAAACTCTTTTCCGTACAGGGCCTTGTACTGCGGCAGCGACAGGCCCTTGCGCAGGCGCAATTGCAGGATCAGGTAATCCTCGGCCCCGCAGCCGCCGTCCATCACCGGGGCGGCGTTGTCCTGCAGGAAAGCCGCCGTGTCGGCGGGGTAATAAAACCGCTTGCCGCCCATGCAGGAATGGGCCGCCGGGCCAAGGCCCAGATAGTCGCCGCAGTCCCAGTAAATCAGGTTGTGGCGGCCCTCATAGCCGGGCTTTGCAAAGTTGGAGATCTCGTACTGCCGGTAGCCGTGGTGCTCCAGCTGCTCCACGGCGTAAAGGTAGAAGTCCGCCGCCTCGTCACCGGTGGGCAGGCCCTCCGGGGGCGTGCGGCCAAAGGCGGAATCCGGCTCGATCTTCAGCAGGTAAGCCGAAATATGGGTGGCGCCGCCCTCTTCGATGAGTTCCAGCGTCTCGTCGAACTCTGCCTGCGTATAATGGGGCAGGGCCAGCATGATGTCGCCGCTGATGTTCTCAAACCCTGCCCGGCGGGCCGCCGCAAAGGCCGCGCGGGCCTGCCGGGCCGTGTGGGGGCGGCCCAGCGTGCGCAGCTGAGTGTCCCGGGCCGACTGCACCCCAAAGGAGATGCGGTTGACCCCTGCCTCCCGGAAGCCCCGCAGGCTTTCCTCGGTGACGGTCTCCGGGTTGGCCTCCAGGGTCACCTCAGCCCCGGACACCGGGCAGGCGGCACGGATGAGCCGCCCGACCTGAGCCGGGCTGAGCAGGCTGGGGGTGCCGCCGCCGAAATACACGGTATCGGGCCGCAGGGGTGCGTCCGGCGCAAAGCGTGCCAGCTCCCGCAGCAAAGCGTCCACATAGGCGTCCGGCACGCCCCGCTCCCCGGGGTGGGAGTAGAAATCGCAATACCGGCATTTGGAAAAGCAGTAAGGGATATGCAGATAAAGTCCGAGGGACATAAAACATCACAGCCTTTTTCATGAAACGTTCATTTCTATGCAGTATACTATATTCCGTAGACCGGAGCAAGGGCGGCAAGGCCCCCACAGCCCCGGCGGAACAAGAATGGAGGAACTTCCACATGGATTACAACAATTATGATCGCGGTTATGCAGAGCCCGCCATGACTTCGGCAGACTACATGTCCCGCACCTACCGCTGGATGGCCTGCGGTCTGCTGGTGACCTTTGCCGCCGCGTTCGTCACGGCCACCACACCCCTGCTGTATGTGGTCAACTCCCTGTACCTGCTGTTCACCATTGCAGAGCTGGCACTGGTGTTCGTGCTGAGCTCCCGCGTGCAGAACATGTCGGTAGGCGCAGCCCGCGGCGTGTTCCTTGTTTATGCACTGCTCAACGGCATGGTGCTGAGCTACTACTTCATTGCGTTCTCGGTGAGCACGCTGGTGCTGGCCTTCCTGGCTACGTCGGTGTACTTTGGCCTGATGGCTGCCTATGGTGCCACCACCCACAAGGACCTGTCCGGCTGGGGTCCCAAGCTGATGATGGCTCTGGTGGCTCTGCTCATCACCGGCTTTGTCGGCATGCTGTTCGGCATGGGCTTCGGCTCCACGGTGCTGTACAGCGGCATCGGTCTGGTGGTGTTCATGCTGCTGACTGCTTATGACACCCAGAAGCTGAGCCAGCTGTACTCCTACTACGCCGGGGACAGCGAGCTGGCCGAAAAGGCTTCCATCTACGGTGCGTTGACCCTGTACCTGGACTTCATCAACATCTTCCTGTATGTGGTGCGTCTGCTGGGCCTGAACAGCCGCAACAGCCGCAGCTGAACCGGAACCCGTAAACCGCAAAGAGCCTTCCCGCACCGGGAAGGCTCTTTTTTGATGCATAAAACCTGCACCGCCCTCCCACACTAACCCCAGAAGCGAACCGTTTCCACGGGACAGATAGGAGTAACGCAAGATGGAGCAGATCAAAAAGTTTTTGCACGGCAAGGGCTTTGCGCTGGTGCTGGCAGCCTGTCTGCTGGCCGCGGCAGCCGCCGGGGTGTGGGCGGTGCGCACCGTCCGCGACGAGCTCAGGCAGAACCTGACCGACCTGACAAACCCGAGCAGCACCGCCCGGCAGACCATTCCGGAGCCGGAACCTGACCCCGATGTGGGGCTTGAGGAGGAAGAATTATGGTTGGACCTTCCCGATACGGCCGAGCAGGCCGCCAACAGCGTAGCCGGGGTACCGCAGCCCGTGCCGGGCAGCTTGAGTGCCTCGTCTGGTGCGGCATCTGGCTCTGGTTCGGTGCACGAACCCTCTGCCTTGCGCACCGACTCTGCACCTGCCGCAAGCTCAGCCGCGCCTGCCTCCACGCAGCCGTTCTCTGGTCGGGTGCTCAACGCCTACAGTGGTGACGAGCTGGTCTACAGCAAGACGCTGGGCGACTGGCGCACCCACAACGGTGTGGATTACGCCTGTGCCGAGGGCAGTGAGGTGAGTGCCCCCTGCTCCGGCAAGGTGACCGAGACCGGCACCGACGGCCGGTGGAGCAGCGTGGTCACGCTGGAAGATGCCTCCGGCCGCCTGTGGCGGGTGTGCGGGGTGAACAGCCCCGCCGTGAAACCCGGCGACACCGTGACCGCCGGGCAGAAGCTGGGCACCGTGGGCACCATCAGCTGTGAATGCGCCGAGGAAGCGCACATCCATCTGGAAGTGCTGCAGAACGGCCAGTACCTCGACCCGGCAAAAATCTCCTGAACACAAAAAGCAAGGGGAGCCGCCCGGCATGGGCAGCTCCCCTGTTTTGCGTTTTATAAAGTGCGTTCTGTTATCAGGCTCAGTAGCTCTTTACATAAATCTTGACTACGTTATCCGCCCAGTCAAAGAGAATCTCCTGTGCCACGCTGCTGGCGTCATAAGACATATCAGCACATGCTTTTTCCAGACGGGTCAACTGCGACTTCTTGATAATGTTAGTGCCCTTCCAGACATCGACTACTTCCGGGTAGCCAAGGCATCTCTCAACCGTTTCCGTGATTTTATAATAGTAGTCCACTTTCACCTGACCCATGATCTTCTCCACCGGAACGATCACGACGCCGTTGCCGATGGTGAACTTGGCATCCTCCGAGAGCCGGTAGAACTTCTCGCCCAGCGCTTTCAGCTCGTCCTTGCTCAGGTTGTCCACCGTGACGGTGGGGTTCACCACTGCCGCCTCAACAGAGCCGGACAGCACTTCTTTCTCGCCCAGACGGTAGCTGACCGTCCAGACCGCAGTTTTCACCACCAGCTCCACCTTCGCCTTGCGGGTGTTGTCCACACGGAATACCTCGGCTTTCTTATCCTTGGCCTCGTACTGTGCCTGATACTCTGCCGGGAGCACGACGGTCGCGGTGTCCATGTACTGCTCGCCGACGACCACCTTGCCGGTGCCGCGCAGAGGCAGTTCCTTACCATTGTAGACAAAGGTCACTTCAACATCCAGCGTATTGTCACAGCCGGTCAGAATGCCGCTGGCTGCAATGGCCAGTGCGGCAGCACCGGCGCACTTCATAAAATTACGACGAGAAATCTGAGACATTGGTTTTTCCTCCTGATCTTCGTGTAGGCGTGTACGCCTAGGTTTGTATTAGCAAACCAAAGATACCCTACCCGTTCCGCTTTGTCAAGAGGTTCCGTACATGTTAGGAATTGTTAATTTTCAATGTTAACACGTCCAAATTTTTATGGTTTCTCCGAGGTGTCCTTTTCGTCCTTTGCCATCCGCATCAGGCCTGCCACCAGAAATCCCAGATTGGCACCCAGCACAAAGCAGACAAGGCCTACCCACACGACCATTCTGATACCCCCTTCTATCATTTTCCATATTTTACCATATTTTCGTTGTCACTTCGCGGCGTCCTGTGTCGAGGGCCGGGTATTCTCTGTTAATTATACCCCTCCCCCCGCATATTTTTGTCAGGAGCCACCGTTCTTTTCTCCGGCTTGCGCATCCCCGGCCGGACTGCTATACTTTATATGGTAGTAAACCGCAAATAAACCGCCGGGCACCGCCCGCCGGAAAAGGAGTGTTTTGTCATGTCTGTTATGGAGTCTCTGGTCACCCGCCGCACCTACCGCCGCTTTGCGCAGAAGCCCGTGCCGCAGGATGTGGTGGATGACATCGTGGAAGCTGTGCGGCTGTCCTCCTGCGGGGCCAACCGGCAGGCCCTGCGCCTTGTGGTGGTGCAGAGCCCGGAAATGGTGGCCAAAGTGCAGCCACTGGTCAAGTGGGCGGCCTATCTGCCCCCGGAACAGGGCATGCCCAAGGCCGACGAGACGCCCACCCTGTATGTGGCCGTCCTGCAGGACAGCTCCGCTTCCGGCGACCTTTCCACCGACACCGGCATTGCCCTGGCCAACATGACCCTGGCCGCCTGGGACAAGGAGGTGGGCAGCTGCATCATGGGTGCCATCAACAAGCCCGCCCTCACCGAGCTGCTGGGCATCGAAGAGCCGCTGAAGCTGGCCTGCATGGTGGCCTTTGGCTACCCCACCCACGCTGCCCGGGTGGTGCCCATGACCCCGGAGACCGGGGTAAAATACTACCTGGATGAAAACCGGGACTACTGCGTGCCCAAGCGCAGCAGGGATGAGATCGCCCGCTGGCTGTAACGCCCCGGTAAAAAAGCCGGATTTTCTTGCATATATTCAGATATTCAATGGTTTTTTGCATATTTTCAGGAAAATAATTTTTATTTTACGAATTATTATGCACAACTATTGACTTTTCATTTTGTTCAAACTATACTAAGTGCATTGACCGGAACATCGATGATTCGCATCCTTCCGGCGGTTGTAAGATTATACAGTGCATAGAGGAGTGTTTGAATATGAAAAAGATCTCTCGTCGCAGCTTCCTGGCTGCTGCCGCCGTTTCCGCTGCTGCCCTGGCCCTGACCGCCTGCGGTGGTGCTTCTTCCAGCGTAGCTTCTTCTGTAACCAGCAGCGCAGCTGCTTCCAGCTCTGCTTCTGGCAGCCTGGCCACCGTGGTGGCTGGCAAGCTGACCATGGCCACCAACGCCACCTTCCCTCCCTACGAGATGACCACCGACTCCGGTGACATCGCGGGCATCGACATCGACACCGCCAAGGCCATTGCTGAAAAGCTGGGCCTGGAGCTGCAGGTGGACGACATGGAGTTTGACGCCGCACTGCTCAGCGTGCAGCAGGGCAAGGCTGATATGGTCATGGCTGGCGTTACCGTTACCGACGAGCGCAAGGCTGTGATGGACTTCTCCGACAGCTACGCCACCGGCATCCAGTCCATCATCGTGCCCAATGGCTCCGACATTGCTTCTCCCGATGACCTGGCCGGCAAAAAGATCGGTACCCAGCGTGGCACCACCGGCTACATCTACTGCTCCGACGACTTCGGCGATGACGCCGTGGTGGCCTACGACAGCGGCCTGACCGCCGTGCAGGCCCTGAACAACGGCCAGGTGGACGCTGTGGTCATCGACAACGCCCCTGCCAAGGAATATGTGGCCGCCAACCCCGGCCTGAAGGTGCTGGACACCAGCTACGCCGAGGAGGACTACGCCATCGGCCTGGCCAAGGGCTCTGCCCTGGAGGATGCCATCAACGCTGCTCTGGAGGAGCTGAAGGCTGACGGCACTCTGCAGTCCATCGTGGACAAGTACATCACTGCAGAGTAAGCAGCTGCCACGAACGCAACACCGGGAGGCGGCCCTTTTCAGGGGGCTCCTCCCTTTTTTCGGGGACTTGGGTCCCCATCAACCCACCAACAAGATCCCACAGACAGAAAGCGAGGATGTGAATGGCTGCTCAATACGAACTGCTCAAAGAGCTGCTGAACAGCGGCACGAGCCTGACCTTCGGGCAGGAGGTCTTTTACAAATTTTATCAGGCCTTTCTCCTGAAGGACCGCTGGCTCCAGTACATTGATGGCGTAGGCACCACCCTGCTGGTCACCGCCATTGCATTGGCCCTGGGCGTGGTGCTAGGCAGTGTGGTGGCCATGGTCCGTGTGACCCACGACCAGCAGCGTCCCGGCCACAAGAACCCGGTGCTGGGCTTCTTCAACGCAGTGTGCGAGGTGTACGCCACCATCATCCGTGGCACCCCTATGATGGTGCAGCTGCTGATCATGAGCATGGTCATCTTTTCCAACAGCCGCAACTTTACCATGGTAGGTGCCCTGACCCTGGGCATCAACTCCGGTGCCTATGTGTCCGAGATCATCCGCGGCGGCCTGATGGCCGTGGACCCCGGCCAGATGGAGGCCGGCCGCAGCCTGGGCCTGAACTACATGACCACCATGGTGGTGATCATCATTCCCCAGGCCATCCGTGCGGTGCTGCCTGCCCTGGGCAACGAATTCATTGTTCTGCTGAAGGATACCTCCCTGATCACGGTCATTGGCGGCAAGGAGCTGCTGTACGCCGCACAGGGCATTATGAACCGCACCTACGACGCCATGTTCCCCCTGCTGGGCGTTGCAGCCATTTACCTGGTACTGGTGATGCTGCTTACCTGGCTGCTGGGCAAGTTTGAGAGGAGGCTGGCACAAAGTGACCGCTAACACCCACGAAAAGATCCTGGAAGTCCGTGGTCTGACCAAGACCTACGGCGGCGTGAAGAAAAAGGGCGCAAAGCAGCCCACTCCCACCCTGGACGTGCTCAAGGGCATCGACATCGACATCTACCGCGGCGACGTGGTGTGCCTGATCGGACCCTCCGGCTGCGGCAAGTCCACCTTTCTGCGGTGCCTGAACCGTTTGGAGATCCCCACCTCCGGCTCCATCAAGTTTGAAGGCGTGGAGGTGGACGATGCCCACATCGACGCCGTGCGCCAGAAGATGGGCATGGTGTTCCAGCACTTCAACCTCTTCCCCCACCTGACCGTGAAGAAGAACCTGGAATTGGCCCCCAGCCTGCTCAAGCTGAAAGACAAGGAAGCCATTTCCCAGCGCGCCGACGAGCTGCTGGCCCGTGTGGGTCTGGCCGACAAGGCCAACGTCTATCCCAAGAGCCTGTCTGGCGGCCAGCAGCAGCGCATTGCCATTGCCCGCGCTCTGGCCATGGACCCGGACGTGATCCTGTTCGACGAGCCCACCAGCGCCCTGGACCCTGAGATGGTGGGCGAGGTACTGGAGCTGATGAAGGAGCTGGCCCACACCGGCATCACCATGTTGGTGGTCACCCACGAGATGGGCTTTGCCCGCGAGGTGTCCAACCGCGTGATCTTCATCGACGGCGGCCAGATCCAGGAGGACGAGCCCCCGCAGGAGCTGTTCTCCAACCCCAAGCATCCGCGCCTGAAGGCGTTCCTCTCCAAGATGCTGTAACATCAAAATGCAAGGCGGCCGCTGTAGTTTGCAGCGGCCGCCTTTTTGCTGTGCGGGGGAGAGCTTCCGGAAGGACAAACACAAAAGGGGCTGTTCCCCGCGGGAACAGCCCCTTTTGTGTTTGTCCTTCTATCCAATCTGCCTGTGGAAAATCGCTTATGCCTTGTCGTTTGCGGCATCGTAACCGAACAGGTAGGTGCCGATCATAGAGCCGAAGAATGCAGCGAACATGCCGATGACGAAGTAGATGAAGCCTTCGCCGATGAACAGCGGGAAGCTCAGGATGCCAACGGGGCCGCCTGCCAGTGCAGCAGCGTTGCCGGCACCTGCGATGCCGCCTGCGATACCGCCTGCCACAACGGCGATGTAGAAGGGCTTCTTGTACTTCAGGTTGACGCCGTAGATGGCGGGCTCGGTGATGGAGAAGATGCCAGTGATGGCAGCGGACATTGCAGTCTCCTTCACGTCGGGGTTCTTAGTGCGCAGGGCAACACCCATGGCAGAACCGGCCTGTGCCCAGTTGGAGGGGCCGGTAACGGCGTTGATGGTATTGCGGCCGTACATGGCCAGATTGACCTGACCCAGAGGAACGATGCCCCAGTGCAGGCCAAAGACGACCAGGATCTGCCATGCAGCACCCAGAACGATGCCGGTGACAACGGGACTCAGGTTGTACAGAGCGGTGTAGCCGTTGCCGATGGCTGCCTGCAGAGCGCTAAAGATAGGTCCGAACACCAGGAAGGAAACCGGCACGGTGATGACCAGCTCAACGAGCGGGGTGACAATGTTGCGGGCTGCGGGGTGGATGTGCTTGGTGCAGAAGTGCTCGATGACACTCATGAACCAGATGATGAAGATGATGGGGATGATGGCGGAGCCATAGCCCTGCTTGGGCATGCTCAGCTGGATGCCCAGGAAGCGCAGGCCCTCTTCGCTCTGGATAGCGGCCTGCAGGTTGGAGCTGACCAGGGCCAGCGCCACGGCCGCAGCGATCATCGGGTTGCACTTGAAGCGCTTTGCGGCGCAGTAGGCCATGTAGACGGGCAGGAAGTTGAACACTGCATTATAGATCTCGTTGATCATAATGTAGGTGCCGCTGCTGCTCTGCAGGATGCCGAACTGGGTGCACAGCATCAGCAGGGCGCGGATCATGCCGGCGCCGATCAGGGCGGGCAGGATCGGGGTGAAGATGTTGGTGACCAGGTCGATCAGGGTGTCGATGAACTTGCCCTTCACCTTCAGGTCATCCTTCTCCACGATGTCCTCGGCCTGACCGGAAATGCCGGTGATCTCCTGCACGACGTCGAACACCTGAGCCACTTCGTTGCCGATGACGACCTGGAACTGGCCGCCTTTTTCCACCACGTTGATGACGCCCTTCACCTTGCACACGGCGTCCTTATTGGCCTTTGCGTTGTCGCGCAGCTTCAGGCGCAGGCGGGTGGCGCAGTGGGTAAAGGATGCGATGTTCTCCTTGCCGCCGACATTCTCAATAATGCCCTGGGCTACCTGTTTGTGATCCATTTTCTCCTCCTTGTCGTTTCCCGGCAGTTCCAGTGTCAGACGTCCGCGGCTGAGCTCCGCCGCCTGTACGCCCTCCACCTGTCGGACTGCCGTGAGGTCCACGGCACTGGCGTCCTTGACCATCAGGTAACGTTTGTTCCCGCTGGATAATACCCGGCTGACATTCTGCTGTCCGCCGATGCAGGAACAGACGCTTTGTAAAATGCTGGTCTCGTCCATTGGCTGTGGCCTCCTTGGGTGTGTATGCGGTCTTTATCTGATTCCCGTGCACAGGGAAACATTCAAAATTTGAAAAAAAGATCCGGAGCACACTTCAACACGGCAAAACTGCAGCAACCGTTCCGGCTGTCTGCGCCCGCTGTCCTGAAGTCCGCCCCGGATCTCGCGCCCTTATGGGCTAACGCTCCAGTAAAACGAGCTTTGTAAAACAAGGAACTCTTGATCGTTTATTCTTTTTCGCGCTCATATACGCGCTGGATGTGCATGATCAGGTAGACGATCTCGTCATCGCTGCAATCCCAGCCCCAGGTGTCGCGGAAGTAATCCACGACTTTCAGGACACAGGTGTACACATCCGGGTATTCCCGCATCAGGGTATTGCGGACGCTGCGGGGCACATCGTTGGTCTGCACGCCGCTCTGCAGCCGCTGGAACAGATAGCGCAGATGGGTGGCGAACCGGTTGTAGTTGTAATTGTCCTTATCCAGCTTGATGTGCAGGCTCTCTTCCACGATCTTGTTGACGTCGGAAATGATCTGCATGCTCAGCATCAGGCTGTGGATGTCGCCGCTTTCTGCTTCGGCGTTGATGAAATGCATGGCAATGTTGACCGCCTCGTTGGCGGGCAGGTCCAGCCCTGCCTTATCGTGCAGGATCTGCAGCGCGGCATCGGCCATCTCGGTCTCCTTGGGGTACAGGTGCCGGATGTCGTAGGCGATGGGCATGGTCAGGTCCACGCCGCTTTTGAGCCGTTCCACGGCGAACTGGACGTGGTCGGCCAGCGTGAACGGCAGATTGGGGTTCAGCTGATTTCCCAGCTCGATCTCGGCCTGATCGGCGATATCCGCGCAGGCCATCACGATGGGCTGCGAAAGCTCTGCGATCATGCTCAGGTAGCGGGGATCCACATCGTAGAAGGTGCGCTCCACCTTGGAAAGGTCGGTCAGCTCATAGGGTGTGGGCGGAAACCCGATGCCCTTGCCCAGCACCACCACTTCGTGTCCGGATGCGTCGAGCGCCAGAGCAGCGCTTGTATTGATTTTTTTGATGATCTTCATGCTCTGCGCTCCATTCTTCCGCAAAGGTCCGGAGATAAAAAAAGCCCCGGAACTTATACCGCGACAGCACCCACATATAGAATATATGGGTATTCTTACACCCATGCTCTATGTCTGGTCTGCCGCAAGTATCGCTTCCGAGGAATGTCGCCTTGCTCTGTAAAGTAGTATATCAAAGGCGCTGTTCTTTGTCTACTGTCATTCTTCATAAATTATTTACATGTTTTTTGTCAAAAAAGCGGAACGGCAGATTTTTCATAAAATGCCGTTCCGCTGTCTGTTTTCTATGCTTTTTTAAACAAATGCTGCGGTCACAGGGTGCTGCCGCCGACCGAGCCGTCCTGCCCCTGCTCTGCCGCATACAGCATCATCAGGTGGTTGGCGCTTTCCTCCAGCTGGCTCTTGGCCTGCCGCAGGGCCGCTTCCTCGGTCTCGTTCATCTTCTCGGGCTTGTCCTTGCGCAGGCAGCGGCGCAGGTTGGCCACATCGGTCTTGATGCGGTTCTTTTCGTCGCGGTCCAGCTCCTTTTTGCACTTGGACAAGGCCTCGTCCACCTTGTAGGCCAGCACCTCGGCCTGGTTGTGCAGCTCCAGCCGCTCCTTGCGGCGGCTGTCCTCGGCCTCATAGGCCGCGGCATCCGCCATAGCGCGCTGGATCTCGTTTTCGGACAGGTTCGTGCTGCCGGTGATGGTGATGTTCTGCTCCCGGCCGGTGCCCAGATCCTTGGCCGACACCTTGACCACGCCGTTGACGTCGATGTCAAAGGTGACCTCGATCTGCGGCTTGGAGGAGAAACCGCCCCGGATGCCGTTGAGCTTGAACTTGCCCAGGCTCTTGTTGTCGCGGGCAAAGTGGCGCTCGCCCTGCAGCACGTTGATCTCCACGCTGGTCTGCATGGGGCGTGCCGTGGTAAAGATCTGGCTCTTGCGGGTGGGGATCATGCTGTTGCGGGTGATCAGCGGGGTGGCCACGCCGCCCAGCGTCTCAATGGACAGGGTCAGCGGGGTGACATCCATCAGCACCAGACCCTGTGCGGCGGCACCGGTAGCACCAGCCAGCTTGCCGCCGCCCTGCAGCAGACCGCCCTGCACGGCGGCACCCATGGCCACGCACTCGTCCGGGTTCAGGCTGTGGCTGGGCTCGCAGCCCAGCAGCTCCCGCACCTGGCGCTCCACGGCGGGCATGCGGGTGCTGCCGCCCACCAGCAGCACCTTGCCCAGCTGGCTGGCAGAGATCCCGGCATCCCGCAGGGCGTTCTGCACCGGGGTCACGGTACGGGCCAGCAGGTCACCGGTCATCATCTCGAACTGCGGGCGGGACAGCGACAGATCCAGATGGTGGGGGCCGTCCTTGCCCACCGCGATAAAGGGCAGGTTCAGCTGCGCGGAGGGTGCACTGGACAGCTCCTTCTTGGCCTTTTCCGCTTCCTCCTTCAGGCGGCCCATCGCAGCCGGATCGCGGGAGAGGTCGATGCGGTCGGACTTCTTGAACTCGGCCACAGCGTACTCCACGATGCGCTCGTCAAAGTCATCGCCGCCCAGATGGGTGTCGCCGCCGGTGGCCAGCACTGTAAAAGTACCGTCCTCGATCTCGATGATGGACACGTCAAAGGTGCCGCCGCCCAGATCGTACACCAGGATCTTCTGGGGTGCTTCGTTGTCCAGGCCGTAGGCCACAGCGGCAGCCGTCGGCTCGTTGATGATGCGCAGCACGTTCAGGCCCGCGATGCGTCCGGCGTCCTGGGTAGCCTTGCGCTGGCTGTCGTCGAAGTAGGCGGGCACCGTGATAACGGCCTCGGTCACCGGCTCGCCCAGATAGCTCTCGGCGTCGCGGCGGATCTTGGCCAGGATCATGGCGCTGATCTCCTGCGGGGTCAGGTCCTTGCCGTCGATGTGCACCCGGTAATCGCTGCCCATGTGGCGCTTGATGCTGGTCACGGTGCGGCCGGAGTTGGTGGCGATCTGCCGCTTGGCCGCGCCGCCCACCAGACGCTCGCCGTCTTTGGTAAAGGCCACCACGCTGGGGGTAGTGCGCTCGCCCTCTGCGTTGGTGATGACCACAGGCTTGCCGCCTTCCACCACCGCCACACAGGAATTTGTTGTGCCAAGGTCAATGCCGATCACTTTGCTCATATCGTTTTCCTCTCTTTGCGGCGCATCCCGTCCGCCAAAGCATTTTATTCACCTGATCATCTTACCCGATGCATGTGACCATTTTTTAGTCCAATTGTAAAGAATCTATGTTGTAGGCCGTATTCCGGGGCTTCGGATCGGCCAGTTCCCGCAGCAGCTGTTCCGCTTCTGCCTGCAATTCGGCCGCATCCGGTTCCTTCTCCCGGGCCAGGATGGCAAAGCCCTGGGCGGCCTCTGCCGCCAGTGCCATGGCCTTTTTGGCCGAAACGTAGCGGGTCTCGGCCTGGGCAAGGCGCAGACAGATGCGCGGGGTATACTCGATGTCCGGCATGCTCTGCGCCGTCTGCCGGGCTTTGCGGTAGTACAGCAGGGCCTTGCCCGCTTCGCCCCGGGCAGCGCAGTCCTCGCCCAGCGACAGCATGGCCAGCACCTCGCCGTGATCGGCGGCGGTGCGCCACATCCGGCGGGCCTCGGTCTTGTTCTGCATCTCGCCCCGGCCCCGGTACAGGCAGTCGGCCAGCAGCGAGAGACCCATGGCATTGCCCTGCTGGGCGGCTTCGTCGTAGTGGTCTGCCGCCATGCGCCAGTCCCCGGCGCGGGCCGCTTCCCGCCCGGCTTCTACTTCTTCGTCTCCCGGCTCCTCCGGGTTGTGGCCCGCGTGGAGCAGGCCGTTGAGCAGGGCCTCATCCAGTGTGGCCGAGTGGCCCCACGGGTCGATGACCACGCCGTCGATGTCCGGCGCATCCAGCACCAGTTCCATGGCGTCCTGCAGGGTGTAGTCCGCCATGGGGCGGGCCGCCGTGCTGCGGTCCACGCAGGCAGCTGCGCTGGAGGTGAACAGCGGCAGCCAGGTACGGTCCTTGTTTTTCAGGGTCCAGAGCGCAAGCCCTCTGGCCTTTTGCTGCGGGACGGGGTTCTCGGCCCAGGGGGCCGGGGTGGGCGGTGTGCCCAGGGCCGTCTGCAGCGGCACCAGAACATGGGTCTCCAGCTCCAGCGCGTAGTTCAGGGCCCCCATCAGGGCCCAGAAGCTCTCCTCGTTCTGCCCGTGATACAGCTGCTCGATTGCCGGGCAGCCGGTGCCGCCGGGGCTGTAGCGCACCGGCGTGCGCGGATGCCGGCTGCTGCCCACCGGGCGGAAGCGCACCCCGCCGTCTGTTCTTCTTGCCATTGTATGTTCCCTGCTTTCCTTCAGTGTCACTTTCTAGTATAGCAGGATTTTCCATCTTTCTCAACGGAAAACCTGCGCTTTGGCTCTGCATCTATCCCGGCAAACGTATGGTTTTTTTCAGCTGTGTGCGCTATAATAGGTAAAATTCCAGAATACTGGGATCAGAAAAGGAGGAAATAGCCTTGAACAACATGCTTGGCTATCTGAGGAACTACAAGCGCGAGAGCGTGCTTGCCCCTCTGTTCAAGATGCTGGAAGCCACATTTGACCTGTTCGTGCCGCTGGTCATGGCCGATATCGTCAACGTGGGCATTGCCGCCCACGACCTGCACTACATCCTGGTGCGGTGCGGCATCCTGCTTGTGCTGGCCGTCATCGGCCTGACCTGCAGCCTCACGGCGCAGTATTTTTCCGCCAAGGCGGCGGTGGGCTACTCCACCGCCCTGCGGCATGCCCTGTTTGCCCACATCCAGAGCCTGAGCTTTTCGGAGATGGACACCCTGGGCACCAGCACCCTCATCACCCGCATGACCAGCGACATCAACCAGGTGCAGAGCGGCCTGAACCTGTTTTTGCGCCTGTTCCTGCGCAGCCCCTTTGTGGTGATCGGTGCCATGGTCATGGCCTTCACGGTCAACGCGCGGGCCGCCCTGATCTTTGTGGTGGCCATCCCGCTGCTGAGTGTGGTGGTGTTCGGCGTGATGGTCATCACCCGCCCGCTGTACAAGACCGCGCAGGTGCGGCTGGACCGTGTGCTGGGCCTGACCCGCGAGAACCTGACCGGTGTGCGCGTGGTGCGTGCCTTTGACAAGGAGCAGGACGAGATCGACCGCTTCGAGAACGCCAACGACCTGCTGACCAGAATGCAGCTCCATGTGGGCCATCTTTCGGCCCTGATGAGCCCGCTGACCTATGTGATCATCAACATTGCCATCGTGGCACTGCTGTATGTGGGCAGCATTGAGATCAACGTGGGCGGCATGGCCTCCGGCGACGTGATCGCGCTGGTGAACTATATGAACCAGATCCTGATCGAGCTGGTCAAGCTGGCCAACCTGATCGTGCAGGTAAGCAAAGCGCTGGCCTGCGCCGGCCGTGTGCAGGCTGTGCTGGACACCAAGCCCGGCATGGACTTCCCCGCCGAGCTGCGCAGCGAGGTGCCCGCCGACAAGGCCGGTGACGCCGTGCGCTTTGACCATGTGAGCCTGACCTATGCCGGGGCCGGCGCACCCAGCCTGTCTGACATCAGCTTTACCGCCAAGCGCGGCCAGACCATCGGCGTCATCGGCGGCACCGGCAGCGGCAAGTCCAGCCTGGTCAACCTGATCCCCCGCTTTTACGACGCCACCGAGGGCACCGTGGAGATCCTGGGCCGCCCGGCTGCGGACTACCCCCGCGAGGCCCTGCGCGGCAAGGTGAATGTGGTCATGCAGAAGGCCCAGCTGTTCGGCGGCACCATCCGCTCCAACCTGCTGTGGGGCAACAAGAATGCCACCGACGCCGAGCTGTGGGCGGCCCTGGAGACCGCACAGGCGGCAGAATTCGTCCAGGCAAAGCCCCTTGGCCTGGACGAGCCCGTGGAACAGGGCGGCCGGAACCTTTCCGGCGGCCAGAAGCAGCGCCTGACCATTGCCCGTGCACTGGTGGGCAAGCCGGACATTCTGATCCTGGACGACAGCGCCAGCGCCCTGGACTACGCCACCGACGCGGCCCTGCGCAAGGCACTGGCCGCTCTGCCCGGCAGCCTGACCGTGTTCATCGTGAGCCAGCGCGCTGCCAGCCTGCAGCATGCCGACCAGATCCTTGTGCTGGATGACGGCAGGCTGGTGGGCCTTGGCACCCACGACCAGCTGCGCCAGAGCTGCCCGGTGTACGAAGAGATCTATGAGAGCCAGTTCAAGAAAGGGGATGTGCAGAAATGAGCGCGAAAGCCAAAGCAAAACTGACCCCGGAACAGCGCAAGGCCACACTGACCCGTGTGCTGCACAAGATCCGCCCCTATTCCCTGTTCGTGGTCTGCAGCCTGATCGTGGCCGCCGTGAGTGTGGCCGCACAGCTGTATATCCCCATCCTGTGCGGTGACGCCATCGACCTGATGCTGGGCAAAGGCAATGTGGACTTTGCCGGTGTAGGCCGCATCATCGTGGAGGTGCTGGTGGTGGCCGTGGTGGCCGCCTTTGCCCAGTGGCTGCTGAGCGTGTGCAACAACCGCATCACCTTTTCGGTGAGCCGGGACCTGCGCAACGAGGCCCTGCGCAAGATCCAGACCCTGCCGCTGTCCTACCTCGACAGCCACCCCTCCGGCGACATCGTGAGCCGCATGGTGGCCGATGTGGACACCTTTGCCGACGGCCTGCTGATGGGCTTCACCCAGCTGTTCAGCGGCGTGCTGACCATTCTGGGCACCCTGCTGTTCATGCTGAGCGAGAATGTGGTCATCACGCTGGTGGTGGTGTGCATCACTCCGCTGAGTCTGCTGGTGGCCAGCTTCCTTGCCAAGCGCAGTTACAAGTATTTTCAGGGTCAGAGCAGCGTGCGCGGCGAGCAGACTGCGCTGGTCAACGAGATGATCGAGGGCCAGAAGGTGGTGCAGGCCTTCGGCCACGAGGCCGAGAGCCTGGACGCCTTTGACGAAGTGAACGGCCGGCTGCAGGACGTGAGCCTGAAAGCCATCTTCTTCTCCAGCATGACCAACCCCGCCACCCGCTTTGTGAATAACATCGTGTACGCCGGTGTGGGCCTGGTGGGTGCCCTGTACGCCGTGCGCGGCGGCATCACCATCGGTCAGCTGAGCGTGTTCCTGAACTACGCCAACCAGTACACCAAGCCCTTCAACGAGATCTCCGGCGTGGTCACCGAGCTGCAGAACGCGCTGGCCTGTGCGGCCCGCGTGTTTGAGCTGCTGGACGCCGACGACCAGATCCCGGAAGCCGAGAACGCCGCTGTGCTGCAGCCGGACGGCCATGTGCAGCTGGAGGATGTGTCCTTCCGCTACCTGCCCGACCGCCCGCTGATCGAGGGTTTGAGCCTGGACGTGAAGCCCGGCCAGCGCATCGCCATCGTGGGCCCCACCGGCTGCGGCAAGACCACCCTCATCAACCTGCTCATGCGCTTCTATGACGTGAACGGCGGTGCCATCAAGGTGTCCGGCACCGACATCCGCAGCGTGACCCGCGCTTCGCTGCGCGGCAGCTACGGCATGGTGCTGCAGGATACCTGGCTGCGGGCCGGTACGGTGCGGGAGAACATCGCCTACGGCAAGCCGGACGCCACCCTGGACGAGGTGGTGGCTGCCGCCAAGGCCGCCCACGCCGACAGCTTCATCCGCCGACTGCCGGACGGCTACGACACCGTCATCGCGGAGGACGGCGGCAACATCAGTCAGGGCCAGAAGCAGCTGCTGTGCATCGCCCGCGTGATGCTCTGCCTGCCGCCCATGCTGATCCTGGACGAGGCCACCTCCTCCATCGACACCCGCACCGAGGTGCGCATCCAGAAGGCCTTTGCCCGCATGATGCAGGGCCGCACCAGCTTCATCGTGGCGCACCGCCTGTCCACCATCCGTGAGGCCGACGTCATCCTTGTGATGAAGGACGGCCACATCGTGGAGCAGGGCAACCACGACGAACTGCTGGCCGCAGGCGGCTTCTACGCCAAGCTGTACAACAGCCAGTTCGAGGGTGTGGAGACCTGAGCCAAAGCCCCATAAAACCACAAAAATCCCGTCTGAAGCAGTTCAGACGGGATTTTTTCGTGTTTGTCAAGGGCTGCCCGCACAGAGCATGTGCGGCGGGGCCTTTTTCTGCCCCTGTGCCGCCTTTTTTGTTGACAAAGCACCTCCTTGCTATTATAATAATGTAGTCAAAATGGCATCATTGCGCGGCTTTGCACCTGCGCGAATCAAGTATAGACAAGGAGAGATTCTCAAATGGCACAAGAGATCAAGATGTCCGCTGCCGGCCTGAAAGCTATGCAGGAGGAACTGGAGTACCTCAAGACCGTGCGCCGCAAGGAGCTGGCCGAGGAGATCAAGGAAGCCCGCAGCCACGGCGACCTGTCGGAAAACAGCGAGTACGACGAGGCCAAGAACACCCAGGGTCTGGTGGAGAACCGCATCACCGAGCTGGAGCAGATGATCAAGAACGCCGTCATCATCGACGAGAGCGAGCTGAGCGTGGACAGCGTGTCTGTGGGCACCCACGTCACCATCCAGATGACCGGCGAGGATGAGACCGAAGAATACGACATCGTGGGCCGCACCGAGGCCGACCCCCTGAACGGCAAGATCAGCGACGAGAGCCCCGTGGGCCACGCGCTGCTGGGCCGCGCTGTGGGCGCCAAGACCGAAGTGCTGCTGCCCACCGGCCACACCGTGGAGTACACCGTGCTGGCCATTACCCACGCACGCAGCTGATAGGAGAAACCATGGAAGAGCAAAAGAAGAACCCCGCGCAGGGCCTGTCCGAGAGCGAGCAGGTGCAGGTGCGCCGCCAGAAGCTGGCAGACCTGCAGGCCGCCGGTCATGACCCCTTTACCCTGACCAAGTACCCGCAGGACGCCTACTCGGCCGACCTGAAGGAAGAATTCAAGGACCTGCCCAACGAGACCGACAGCGGCAAGCAGGTTGCTCTGGCCGGCCGCATGATGTCCAAGCGCGTGATGGGCAAGGCCAGCTTTGCCCACCTGCGCGACGACAAGGGCGACATCCAGCTGTATGTCCGCCGCGACGAGCTGGGCGATGAGCCCTACGCCGCCTTCAAGAAGCTGGACGTGGGCGATATCATCGGCGTCAAGGGCGAGGTGTTCCGCACCAAGACCGGCGAGCTGAGCGTGCGCGCCACCGAGCTGACCCTGCTGGCCAAAAGCCTGCGTCCCCTGCCCGAGAAGTTCCACGGCCTGACCGACACCGAGATGCGGTATCGCCAGCGCTATGTGGACCTGATTGCCAACCCCGAGGTCAAGGACACCTTCGTCAAGCGCAGCCAGATCCTGAAGGAGATCCGCGCTTATCTGGACGAGAAGGGCTTCCTCGAAGTGGACACCCCCATCCTGACTCCGTTTGAGATCGGTGCCTCGGCCCGCCCCTTCTACACCCATCACAACAGCCTGAACATGGACATGGTGCTGCGCATCGAGACCGAGCTGTACCTCAA
>ENA-UEQB01001235-UEQB01001235.1-human-gut-metagenome-genome-assembly--contig:-NODE-1235-length-22273-cov-6.116688_pt1 | contig 22273 bp, 14 predicted proteins | sample MGYA00242901_ERZ507918 | MGnify/ENA primary metagenome ERZ507918 (study PRJEB26167, sample SAMN06115405) | human gut metagenome | host: Homo sapiens | place: China:Sichuan | collected 2016-04-06... | reverse complement strand
GGCAACCCGCAACATAGAGAAGTGGATTGTTGAATAAGGTTGCGCCTGCGTACAAGTAAACTCAGTTCCAAAAAGTGCCATACGTTGGAACTGTCAGTTTCAACCTTTGAAACTGTCAGTTTCCTATAATGAAACCGGGAGTTTCATGCTTTGAAACTGGGAGTTTGCTATAGTGGAACTGGGAGTTTCCTTCGTTGAAACTGACGGTGAAGGCTGAAGGCAGCGAAGAATACTTGAAAGCGCTTTGTCTTCACCCGCTATCGACCTGCTGTAAAGCATTTGTTGCAGGTCGATGAATGGGATGAACCCTGTTTAAATAGTGTACCCCTTGCGGAACGTCTGCGGGGTTACCCCCACATGATGCTTGAAGAACTTGTTGAAGAAAGCCGCATTGTTGAATCCCAGGCTTATGGCTATGTCCTTCACCGACGTACTGCCGGTGCGGAGTTGCGTCTTGGCGTCCATGATAAGCGCGTGGTTGATAATTTCCATTGCCGTCTGTCCTGATTCTTTCTTGACGAGACGGCAAAGGGCAGCCGGTTGCATCTTCATTTCTTTGGCGTAGTAGCTCACTTTGTGTTCCCGGATATACTCGGTATGCACCATCCGAAGAAAAATGCGGTATTGCTGGAAGTGCCTGCTTCCGGGGAAATCCCTGACTTCTGCCCGATTCGGGAAAAGTTCGGAAATGCCTTGCAGCGTCAGGGCCAGTAGTGAGTGCAGGGTGGGGTGGCTCAGTAAGTGGCTGACCTCTTTATATAGGTGTGCTTGTAATGTGAACATTTCTTCATAGAGTTGGAACGGAATCTTAGGTAAAGGTATTATGCAATTGTTTCCAATCATGTGGAACTTGTCCATTATGCTTTTGCCCGTATCGGTATCCTGTATCAGTTGCTGCGAGTACATCACGACATATAATTCTATATCGTTCGACATATCTACAATTTGGAATAACGATTCGGGCGGAATGGCAATGAGGTCGTTAGGACCGACCCGGTGCTTTGTGAGGTTTATGGTTATTTTCAGTACGCCTTTGCAGCAAAGGGCGAAAACACACGCTTGGGCGCGATGCGACTGCGTCAGGCTTTTCTTCAGTTCGGCGGCAGTTACCTTTACGGCAATGAAATCTTTACTGATATTGAATCGGGATATATTCATGTGTCATTCTTTAGTGTACAAAAATGGGGGATCTTGGTGTATTATTACTGAAATTATAGTTAATATTCGGTGTCTTCCATGAAACTGTTCTGTTAAATAAAATAAAGATGTAAATAATGGAATATATGTTGACTGCAATGGAATGCTTTTATTTTTGGGATATTTTGTTATGTAAGTGTTTTCTCCGAACTTTGCGGGCTGAACTTATTATATCTCTTTGCGGGGATAATTCGTTTGGGAGTCTTAAACCGAATAATATGAATAAACACTGATTTATGTATCTCTCTATTCTTACCTTTCTTCCCTTGCTAAGGGGGAATGCCGATATTTATGTAATACTTATTGTCATTCTGCTGGCTGTCATAGCGGGGCTGTGTATCTATATTTTTCGTACACATACCACGCCTGAGGCGGAAAAGATGGTCAATGTCATAGCAGAACAGCTGTTCGATTCGTGGCCGGTGGGTATTATCGTTACCAACCCGAAGGGGTATATCGACCGTATCAACAAGCAAGCCGCTGAAGACCTTCAGCAGAATATGGGGTGCATGCTGAACCGGCATCTTGCCTCTATTCTGGAGATAATACAGGATCAGGAGAATGTGCTGCCCCGGTTCCTGCAGAATATACAGGAAGACAGGGAACGCGTGATTGCATTCTCTTCCAACAGCTTCATCTGTGAACTGAAACGGAAAGTCCGTTTCCTGATAGAAGGCTCTATCGTAGGGATATATGATGGTGGAAAGCTGTCCAGGATTGTATTGTACTATCGGAATGTACTCGAGGAACGTACCAGTACCCGCCTGCTGAACATCGCCCTGAACCGGATGCAAATCTTCCAATGGTCGTATGATATGGACAGGGACCTGATGGTGATCGACCCCCGCTACTTCGAATACTTGGGCATACCGACCAAAGACTATACGCTGACCACCGAAGAGTTTAAGAACTATCTGCATCCCGACGATGTGGACACTGTGATCGGCGCTTTGGCTTCACAACTGGAAGGCAATCTGAATGAAAACCTTATACCCTACCGCTTGCGCCGGCGGGATGGCACTTACGAGTGGTTTGAGGTGCAGTCCACTTATGTGGGGCAGTTGGCTAACTTGCCTTTTCGCGTCATCGGCATCTGCATGAGCACGCAGAAATACAAGGATACGGAAGCCCGCCTGAACGAGGCTCTGCAAAAAGCCCAGCGTAGCGACCAGCTGAAAAGCATGTTCCTTGCCAACATGAGCCACGAGATACGCACACCGCTCAACGCGATAGTGGGATTCTCTACATTGCTGGCTGCCGAGGATGCGGAGTTGAGCCGGGAAGAGATCAACGAATTCTCCTCGTTGATAGAAAAGAACAGCCAGTTGCTGATGGTGCTGATATCGGATATCCTCGACTTGTCCAAGATAGAATCGAATACGATGGATTATCATTTCCAGGACGTTTCCTTGCATACGATGCTCGAGGATATAGGCAAGGCGCAGAAACTGAATATGCCCGACGGAGTGGAAATGGTGGTGGACTTACCCGCAGAGGACTTGCGCCTTCATACCGATTCGGCACGGTTGGGGCAGGTGCTGAATAACATGATAAACAATGCCGTGAAGTTTACTTGCGAAGGTTCCATCAGCCTGGGATATAGACAGAAAAGCCCTGAAACGGTAGAACTGTATGTAAGGGATACAGGAGCAGGTATGTCGGAAGAGGTGCTGGACCATATCTTCGAGCGCTTCTATAAGGGGGATGCTTTTGTGCAGGGCACGGGGCTGGGGCTGCCGATCTGTAAAAATATAATTGAACATCTGGGCGGGAATATAACGGTTGCTTCCAGGAAGAACGAAGGCACCCGTTTTACGATAGTATTGCCATTGCAGGCTGCCACCTGAGAGCTTTGATAGATTTATCGTCTTTTTCTTATTGAATACAACTGAAAAACGCTACCTTTGTAGCCCTGAATGATAAAATCATTGACACTATGATATCTGTAGAAGGACTGAAGGTAGAATTCAATGCTACGCCTCTGTTCGAAGACGTCTCTTACGTAATCAACAAGAAAGACCGCATCGCCCTGGTGGGCAAGAATGGTGCGGGTAAATCTACCATGCTCAAAATATTGGCCGGCTTGCAGCAGCCCACTGCCGGCACGGTGGCGGTTCCACGGGAATGTACCATCGGCTATCTGCCCCAGGTGATGATACTCAGCGATGAGCGCACCGTGATGGAAGAGGCTGAACTTGCCTTTGACCATATCTTTGAAATGCAGGCGGACATCGAACGCATGAACCGGCAGCTTGCCGAACGCACCGACTATGACAGCGAGGATTACCAGAAACTGATAGACCGCTTCACGCACGAGAACGAACGCTTCCTGATGATGGGCGGTACGAACTACCGTGCCGAAATAGAACGCACCCTTCAGGGACTGGGCTTCAGCCGCGAGGACTTTGACCGTTCCACTTCCGAATTTTCAGGGGGGTGGCGTATGCGTATCGAACTTGCCAAGCTGTTGCTCCGCCGTCCCGATGTGTTGCTGCTGGACGAGCCGACCAACCATCTCGATATAGAAAGTATCCAGTGGCTGGAAAACTTCCTGGCTACGCGTGCCAATGCGGTAGTACTGGTGAGCCACGACCGGGCTTTCCTTAATAATGTAACGACCCGTACCATTGAGATAACCTGTGGCCGCATTTACGACTACAAAGTGAAGTACGACGAATTCATCATGCTGCGCAAGGAGCGCAGGGAACAGCAATTGCGTGCCTACGAGAACCAGCAGAAGCAGATTGAAGATACCGAAGCCTTCATAGAGCGTTTCCGCTATAAAGCCACCAAGGCGGTGCAGGTGCAGAGCCGCATCAAGCAGCTGGAGAAGATAGACCGCATCGAAGTGGACGAGGAAGATAACTCGGCATTGAGGCTGAAGTTTGTTTGTAGCAGCCGCAGCGGCAACTATCCCGTTATCTGTGAAGATGTAGCCAAGGCTTACGGCAGCCACGTCATTTTCCATGATGTAAATCTGACGATCAACCGTGGCGAGAAGATAGCTTTTGTAGGCAAGAACGGCGAGGGTAAATCTACCCTGGTGAAGTGTATCATGGACGAGATAACGGACTACACCGGAAAGCTGACATTGGGGCACAACGTACAGATAGGTTATTTTGCACAGAACCAGGCGCAACTGTTGGACGAGAATCTGACTGTGTTTGATACGATAGACCGCGTGGCGGTGGGCGATATCCGCACGAAGATACGCGATATACTCGGTGCATTCATGTTTGGCGGCGAGGCTTCGGACAAGAAGGTGAAAGTGCTCTCCGGTGGAGAGCGTACCCGTCTTGCCATGATTAAGCTGTTGCTCGAACCGGTGAACTTCCTGATTCTGGATGAGCCCACGAACCACCTCGATATGCGTTCGAAAGATATTCTGAAGGATGCTATCCGTGATTTCGACGGCACGGTGATTATCGTGAGCCACGACCGTGACTTCCTGGACGGACTGGCGACTAAGGTCTATGAGTTCGGCGGCGGCTTGGTGAAAGAGCACCTGGGCGGCATCTACGACTTCCTGCAAAAGAAGCAGATAGAGAATCTGAACGAATTGCAGAAAGCCCCTTCGCTGTCGGCATCGCCGGTCGGCGCAAAAGCGGCGGATGCAGAGGCTGCACAGCCTTCGGACAACAAGCTGTCTTACGAAGCCCAAAAAGAGCTTAACAAGAAGATGAAGAAACTGGAACGCCGCGTGGCGGACTGTGAAGCCGAAATAGAACAGACCGAATCGGCCATCGCCATTCTGGAAGCCAAGATGGCTACGCCGGAAGGCGCCTCGGACATGTCTCTTTACGGGCAGCATCAGAAGCTGAAGTCCCAACTGGACCAGGTGATGGAAGAATGGGATGCGGCATCGATGGAACTGGAAGAATTTAAGAAAGCATGATAAAACAATAGCAGCGTTTTGGCGCATAAATTTAATTATTATAAGTATGAGAGCAATTCACTATTTACCCATCGCAGCGTTCTGCCTGTTGGCAGCATCCTGCAGCACCGGCAAGAAGCAGGCTGAACTTACAGCCGGCATCCAGCTTGCCAATCTTGACACAACGGCTCTACCCGGAACCGACTTCTATCAATACGCTTGTGGCGGTTGGATGAAGAATAATCCGATCCCCGGCGAGTATTCACAGTATGGTTCCTTTACCATTCTTGCTGAAAACAACCAGAAGCAGATACAAGGCCTTATCGAAGAGTTGGCTGCTACTGAGCATGAAGCCGGTAGCGTTGCCCAGAAGGTAGGCGACCTCTATAAAATCGTAATGGACAGCGTGAAACTGAACCGGGACGGTGTGGCTCCCATCAAGGCGGAACTTGACCGGCTGGCTGCCCTGAAGGATACTAAGGAACTGTATCCCTTGCTTGGAGAATTGCAGAAAAAAGGTATCATATCCTATTTCTATGTAGGTGTAGGCGCCGATGACATGAATAGCGACATGAATGCCGTACAGTCCTTCCAAACAGGCCTTAGCATGGGCGAACGCGATTATTATCTGGAGAACGATGAAGCTATTTCCAGGATACGTGATGCCTTCCGCGTTCATGTGCAGAAGATGTACCAACTGGCAGGCTTCGATGAGGCTACCGCCAAGAAAGGCATGGAAGTGGTGATGGATGTGGAAACACGTCTTGCCAAGGCATTCCGCTCCCGTACGGAGTTGCGCGATCCGCATGCCAACTATAACAAGATGAGCATGGAAGAGTTGAAGAAGAATTATCCTACTTTCGACTGGGATGCTTATCTGGCTGCCCTGGGACTGAAGGATGTAAAAGAAATTATCATCGGACAACCCGCTTCTATGAAAGCTGCTGCCGATATCCTGAATACTTTGCCTATCGACCAGCAAAGCCTCTATTTGCAATGGAAGTTGATCGATGCTTCTGCAAATTGCCTGAATGACGAAATCGTTGCACAGAACTTTGATTTCTACAGCCGTACCATGAGCGGTACTCAGGAAATGCAGCCCCGCTGGAAGAAAGCTGTCGGCACGGTAAGTTCCGCTTTGGGCGAAGCTGTCGGCCAGATGTATGTAGAGAAGTATTTCCCTGCTGCTGCCAAAGAGCGTATGGTAACTCTGGTGAAGAATCTGCAGGAGAGCCTGGGCGAGCGTATCAAGAACCTGAGTTGGATGGGCGATTCCACTAAGGTGAAGGCGTTGGAGAAGCTGGCTACCTTCCACGTAAAGATAGGATATCCTGATAAGTGGAAAGACTATTCTACCTTGGAAATCAAAGACGACTCTTTCTGGGCGAATGTAGAACGCGCCAACGAATGGAGTCATAACGTGATGATTGCCAAAGCCGGCAAGCCGGTGGATAAGGACGAGTGGCTGATGACTCCGCAGACTGTGAACGCCTACTACAATCCGTCGACCAACGAAATCTGTTTCCCTGCCGGCATCCTGCAATATCCGTTCTTCGACATGAATGCGGACGATGCTTTCAACTATGGCGCTATCGGTGTGGTGATAGGGCATGAGATGACGCACGGATTTGACGACCAGGGCCGCCAATACGACAAGGAAGGTAACCTGAAAGACTGGTGGACGGAAGAGGATGCCAAGAAGTTTGATGAACGCGCACAGGTCATGGTGAACTACTTCGATAGCATCGAGGTTGCTCCGGGCGTATATGGCAACGGCCGTATGACGCTGGGCGAGAACATTGCCGACCACGGTGGTTTGCAGGTTTCCTTCCAGGCATTCAAGAAGGCTACGGCAGGTGCTCCGCTGCCGGAAATCGACGGCTTTACTCCCGAACAACGCTTCTTCCTGGCTTATGCCGGTGTATGGGCCAACAACATCCGTCCCGAAGAAGTGCTGAACCGCACGAAGAGCGACGTGCACTCACTGGGTAAATGGCGTGTGGACGGTGCGCTGCCTCAAATCGGTGCGTGGTACGAAGCATTCAACATCACAGAGAATGATCCGATGTTCCTGCCGGTAGACAAACGGGTTTCTATCTGGTAAGCAGGGAAAGACATCACTTTTTTTGAAACGCGGATTAGCGCAGATCAACGCAAATATTTCTTTGCGGAAATCTGCGTTAATCCGCGTTTATTTTATCATCTTCTCCCGCCTTTTTTAATTATACCTAATTTATTGTGTATGAATGTATGTGTGAATAAACAAAATTTGTAACTTTGCGCATCAAATACTCATATACGCATATTTTAATACGCAAATCCATGTCTGAAACAAAAAGAATTAAAACAGCTTTGGTATCTGTTTACCATAAAGAAGGTTTGGACGAAATCATTACCAAACTGCATGAAGAAGGTGTAGAGTTCCTGTCGACCGGCGGAACCCGTCAATTTATAGAATCTTTAGGTTATCCTTGCAAGGCGGTAGAAGACCTTACCACATACCCTTCCATCCTGGGCGGACGTGTGAAGACCTTGCATCCGAAAATATTCGGCGGTATCCTTTGCCGTCGCGGATTGGAGCAAGACATGCAGCAGATTGCCAAGTATGAAATTCCTGAAATAGACCTCGTGATCGTTGATTTGTATCCGTTCGAAGCTACCGTTGCAAGCGGTGCCGAAGAACCTGCAATCATCGAGAAGATAGATATAGGCGGTATCTCCCTGATTCGTGCCGCTGCCAAGAATTATAACGATGTGGTTATCGTTGCTTCGCAAGCCCAGTACCAGCCGCTTCGCGATATGCTGATGGAGCATGGCGCCGTTACTTCGCTCGAAGAACGCCGCTGGTTTGCCAAAGAGGCTTTCGCCGTTTCTTCCCACTACGATTCGGCTATCTTCAACTATTTCGATGGGGAAGAAGGTTCTGCTTTCCGTTGCTCCGCCAACAACCAGAAGACGCTGCGCTATGGCGAGAATCCGCATCAGAAAGGTTACTTCTACGGTAACATCGATGCGATGTTCGACCAGATTCACGGCAAGGAGATCTCTTACAACAACCTGCTCGACATTAATGCAGCCGTTGATTTGATTGATGAATTCGATGAAACGACTTTCGCTATATTGAAGCATAACAATGCCTGCGGTCTGGCTTCCCGTGCCACGGTGCTGGAATCCTGGAACGATGCACTGGCAGGCGACCCCGTATCGGCTTTCGGTGGCGTGCTTATCACCAACGGCGTGATAGACAAGGCGGCTGCCGAAGAAATCAACAAGATATTCTTTGAGGTTATCATCGCTCCCGATTATGATGTGGATGCGTTGGAAATCCTCGGTCAGAAGAAGAACCGCATTATCCTGGTTCGCAAGCAGGCTGCCCTGCCCAAGAAGCAGTTCCGCTCTCTGCTGAACGGTGTGTTGGTACAAGACCGTGACCTCAAGGTAGAAACTCCCGAAGATCTGAAGACGGTGACTGCCAAAGCTCCTACGGAGCAGGAAGTGGAAGATATGCTCTTCGCCAACAAGATCGTAAAGAACAGCAAGTCCAACGCCATTGTACTGGCAAAAGGCAAACAACTCCTGGCAAGCGGCGTAGGCCAGACCAGCCGCGTGGATGCCTTGAAGCAAGCCATTGAGAAAGCCCATAATTTCGGTTTCGACCTGAATGGAGCCGTTATGGCGAGCGATGCTTTCTTCCCCTTCCCCGACTGTGTGGAGATTGCGGGCAACGAAGGCGTAACAGCCGTTATCCAACCGGGCGGAAGTATCAAAGACGAACTTTCGTTTGAGTATTGCAACGAGCATGGCATAGCAATGGTAATTACCGGATTCCGTCACTTTAAACACTAATTATAAACAATGGGATTATTCTCTTTTACACAAGAAATAGCGATGGACCTTGGCACAGCCAATACCATTATCACCACGAACGGTAAGATTGTGGTGGATGAGCCTTCGGTGGTGGCGCTGGACCGTCGTACTGACAAGATGATTGCCGTGGGTGACAAGGCAAAGATGATGCACGAAAAGACCCACGAAAACATACGTACCATCCGTCCGTTGCGCGACGGTGTAATTGCCGACTTCTATGCTTGCGAGCAGATGATACGCGGACTGATCAAGATGGTGAACAACCGTAACCGCCTGTTCTCTCCTTCACTCCGCATGGTGATCGGTGTTCCTTCGGGAAGTACCGAGGTTGAGCTTCGTGCCGTGCGCGACTCTGCCGAGCATGCCGGCGGACGTGATGTATACCTGATCTTCGAGCCGATGGCTGCCGCTATCGGTATCGGCATCGACGTAGAGGCACCGGAAGGTAACATGATTGTCGATATAGGCGGTGGTTCTACGGAAATCGCCGTTATCTCCCTGGGCGGTATCGTGGCAAACAACTCCATCCGTATTGCCGGTGACGACCTGACTGCCGATATACAGGAATACATGAGCCGCCAGCACAATGTAAAAGTCAGCGAGCGTATGGCAGAGCGTATCAAAATCAACGTAGGCGCCGCCTTGACCGAACTGGGTGAGGACGCTCCCGAGGATTACATCGTTCACGGCCCGAACCGCATCACAGCCTTGCCTATGGAAGTGCCGGTATGCTATCAGGAAGTGGCGCACTGTCTGGAGAAATCCATTTCGAAGATTGAGACAGCCATCCTGAATGCCCTGGAGAACACTCCCCCCGAACTGTATGCCGACATCGTGCACAACGGTATCTACCTGGCAGGTGGCGGTGCATTGCTTCGCGGACTGGACAAGCGTTTGACAGATAAGATCAACATACCGTTCCACATTGCGGAAGACCCCTTGCATGCTGTTGCCAAAGGTACCGGCGTAGCATTGAAGAACGTCGACCGCTTCTCATTCTTAATGAGATAATACCGGCGTATGCGAAATTTACTGAACTTCCTTATTAAATACAATTACTGGTTCCTCTTTCTGCTGTTAGAGGTTGCCAGTTTTGTTTTATTGTTCCGCTTCAACCATTATCAGCAGAGTGTGTACTTCACATCTGCCAACGAAGTGGCGGGGAAGGTTTATGAGATTTCGGGCGGTATCAGCTCCTATTTCCATCTGAAGTCGGTCAACGAAGACTTGCTGGACCGCAATGTGTGGCTGGAGCAACGGGTTACTGCTTTGGAGAATGCATTGAAGGAGCAAGGGCAGGACTCTGTCAGGCTGTACAGCCTGGAGCGGCTTGCCACTGCCGAAAACCGGATATTCAAAGCGAACGTCATAAAGAACAGCCTGAACCGGGCGGACAACTACATCACTCTGGACCGTGGTACGGAAGCGGGCATCCGCCCTGAGATGGGAGTGGTAGACGCCAACGGTGTGGTAGGCATTGTGTATAAGACGTCTCCCCACTATTCGCTGGTCATTCCGTTGCTGAACAGTAAGTCCAGCATCAGTTGTAAGATTGTGGGCAGCGATTACTTCGGTTACCTGAAGTGGGAAGGGGGCGATTCACGTTACGCCTATCTCAAGGACTTGCCCCGCCATGCAGAATTCAACCTGGGCGATACGGTGGTGACCAGCGGCTATTCTACGGTTTTCCCCGAAGGTGTCCTGGTAGGTACGGTCGATGATATGTCCGACTCGCACGACGGGCTTTCGTACTTGTTGAAGATAAAGTTGGGTACGGACTTCGGAAAAGTGAGCAACGTGCGCGTCATATCGCGCAACGGGCAACAGGAGCAGAAGGCGCTGGAGAATGATAAAGAATTGAAGTGACAGATCGTTTCCGTTTGGAAACAGTAAATATAGATAGAGTTGGTAATCAATTATCTGCATAAAATAGGATGGTTTATCGGTTTGGTGCTGTTGCAGGTGCTGATCCTGAACAATGTGCACATAGCAGGCTACGCCACTCCGTTTCTGTACATCTACCTGATATTGAAGTTCGAGTCGGACACTCCCCGCAACGCATTGATGCTGTGGGCGTTCTTCTTGGGGCTGACGGTCGATGTATTTTCCGATACTCCGGGCATGAATGCGGCGGCTACCGTGTTGCTGGCATTCCTGCGTCCCACCTTCCTGCGTTTGTTTGTGCCTCGCGATACATTGGACAGCATAGTGCCTGCTATCCGTACGATGGGTGTTTCCCCGTTTCTGAAGTATCTGGTTGTGAGTGTGGTTGTGCACCACGGGGTACTGCTTACCATCGAATACTTCTCCTTTGCCCACCTCGGGATGCTGCTGCTCCGGATTGTGGCGAGCTCTTTGCTTACCGTATGCTGCATTATGGCGGTAGAGGGGATGGGGAAGAAGTGACAGGGTGATAAGTGATAAAGTGATAGGGTGATAAAGTGATTGATGGGGATTGAGTAATGGCAAAAGATTATATACTGGAGAAGCGTAAATATGTGATAGGGGCGGTGGCTATTGTTATCGTTCTCATCTATATGTTCCGCCTGTTCGACTTGCAGATCATGACGGACGACTACAAGAAGAATGCGGACAGCAACGCCTTTCTCAACAAGATACAATACCCTTCGCGTGGCGCCATCTACGACCGCAACGGCAAGTTGCTCGTATTCAACCAGCCTGCCTACGACATCACCTTCGTGCCGCGCGAGGTGACCCAGCTCGACACTCTCGACCTCTGCAACGCTCTGAACATTACCCGGGAGCAGTTCGACAAGCGGATGAAGGACGTCAGGAACCGCTGGATGAATCCCGGCTATTCCAAGTACACGCACCAGGTGTTTATGACACAGCTCTCCGCCGAAGAGTGCGGGGTATTCCAGGAGAAACTGTTCAAGTTCCCCGGCTTCTACATACAGCGGCGTACCATCCGGCAATATACCTACAACTCCGCCGGGCATACGTTGGGAGACATCGGCGAGGTATCCAAGAAAGACATCGAGAATGACGATTACTACATCCGCGGCGACTATATCGGCAAGCAAGGCATCGAGAAATCCTACGAGAAGTACCTACGGGGCGAGAAAGGCGTGGAAGTACTGCTGCGAGATGCCCACGGACGCATCCAGGGGCATTATATGGACGGCAAACTGGACCGTCCTTCCGTGCCCGGCAAGAACCTGACACTGGGCATTGACATCGACCTGCAAATGCTGGGCGAACGCCTGTTGCAACATAAGATAGGCGCCATTGTTGCCATCGAACCCTCTACGGGCGAGATTCTCTGCATGGTGTCCTCTCCCTCTTTCGACCCTCACCTGATGATCGGCCGCCAGCGCGGCAAGAACCACCGCCTGCTCCAGATGGATAAGCGCAAACCCTTGTTGAACCGTGCCATTATGGGAGCCTACCCGCCGGGGTCTACCTTCAAGACGGCACAGGCGCTTACCTTCCTGCAAGAGGAGATTATCCATGAGGATTATCCGGCTTATCCCTGTGCACACGGTTTCAATTACGGAAGCTTGCACGTAGGATGCCACGGGCACGGTTCCCCCTTGCCCCTGATCCCGGCCATCGCCACTTCGTGCAACTCCTACTTCTGCTGGGGGCTGTTCCGTATGTTCGGCGACAAGAAGTACGGCTCTCCGCAGAACGCCATCACCGTATGGAAAGACCACATGGTGTCGCAGGGCTTCGGCTACCGTCTCGGCGTAGACCTTCCCGGCGAACTGCGCGGCCTGATTCCCAACGCCAAGTATTACGACAAAGCATACCGCGGCTCCTGGAACGGGCTGACCGTTATCAGTATCGCCATCGGGCAGGGCGAAATCCTTGCCACCCCGTTGCAGATAGCCAACCTGGGCGCCACCATCGCCAACCGCGGGCACTTCATCACCCCGCACATCGTGAAGGAGATACAGGATAACGAGCTGGACAGCATCTACCGTACCCCGCGTTACCCCACCATCGACCGCGAATACTACGAAATGGTGGTGAAAGGTATGCGTGCCGCCGTCACCGGAAGCACCGGTAGCGCCACCTGCCGCATGGTGGGTACCATCCTTCCCGGCGTAGAGGCTTGCGGAAAGACGGGTACGGCGCAGAACCGCGGAAAAGACCACTCCGTCTTTATGGGATTCGCCCCGATGGACAACCCCAAGATAGCCATTGCGGTGTACGTGGAGAACGGTGGCTTCGGTGCCACCTACGGCGTGCCCATCGGCGCCATGATGATGGATCAATACCTCAACGGCAAACTCTCGCCCGAGAACGAACTGCGGGCGGAAGATTTCAGTAACCGCGTTATCCTTTACGGGGACGAGGAGAGGTAGGTGACAGTTGAAAGTTGATAGGTGATATTTAATAGTTAAACGGTAATTAATAATCAGTAATTATACAGATGCGTAGAGACAGTATATGGAAATCATTGGATTGGGTGACGATTGTCATCTACCTGATGCTGATTGTGTTCGGCTGGTTCAGTGTCTGCGGGGCGAGCTACGACTATGGCGACCGCGACTTCCTCGACTTCTCCACCCGTGCCGGCAAGCAGTTCGTATGGATTATCTGCTCCTTCGGGCTGGGCTTTGTGCTGTTGATGCTGGACGATACCCTCTACGATATGTTCGCCTACCTTATATATATAGGGCTGATGCTGCTGCTCATTGTCACCATCTTTATAGCGCCCGATACCAAGGGGTCGCGCTCGTGGCTCATCCTGGGGCCGGTGAGTTTGCAGCCGGCGGAGTTTGCCAAGTTTGCCACGGCGTTGGCGCTTGCCAAGTATATGAGCGCCTACTCCTTCACGATGAAGAACTGGAAGAACTTCGCGGCGCTGGTGGCGCTTATCCTGCTGCCCATGATACTCATTATCCTGCAAAAGGAGACCGGTTCGGCGCTGGTTTACCTGGCTTTCTTCCTGATGCTCTATCGCGAGGGCATGCCGGGGGTGGTGCTGTTCTCCGGTGTGGCGGCGGTGGTCTACTTTGTGGTGGGCATCCGTTTCGACTCGGTGATGATAGCCGATACGCCGACGCCTATCGGCGAGTTTGCGGTGCTGCTGATGGTGCTGCTCTTTGCCGGAAGCATGGTATGGGTATATAAACGGCGCTGGGGACCTGCGCTGTACATCATAGGCGGGTCGCTGGCGGTGTTACTGGTGGCATATCTCGTTTCGGAGTACATCGTTCCGTTCAACCTGGTATGGGTGGAGTGGGGGCTGTGCGTGCTGCTGACGGGCTATCTCATCTTCCTGTCGCTGGCGGGCCGTTGCTGGACGTATCTGCTGATAGGGCTCTTTGCGCTCGGTTCCATCGGATTCCTGTATTCCAGCGACTACTTCTTCAACAAGGTGCTGGAGCCGCACCAGCGCATCCGCATCGAGGTGGTGCTGGGCATGGAAGAGGACCTGGCGGGAGCGGGCTACAACGTCAACCAGTCCAAGATAGCCATCGGCTCCGGCGGGCTGACGGGCAAAGGATTCCTGAACGGCACGCAGACCAAGCTGAAGTATGTGCCCGAGCAGGACACGGATTTCATCTTCTGCACCGTGGGCGAGGAAGAGGGTTTCATCGGTTCGGCGGCGGTGCTGCTGCTGTTCCTGGTGCTGATATTGCGGCTGGTGTCGGTTGCGGAGCGGCAACCGTCAGCATTCGGGCGGGTGTATGGCTATTCGGTGCTGAGCATCTTCCTGTTCCATCTTTTCATTAACATAGGCATGGTGCTGGGGTTGACGCCGGTCATCGGCATTCCGTTGCCTTTCTTCAGTTACGGGGGGTCCTCGCTTTGGGGATTCACCATTCTGCTCTTCATCTTCCTGCGGATTGACGCGGGGAGAAACAGGAGAATATAGACTTTCCTTATGAAATAACATAGAGTTTGGGCGGGATTGTTTAATTTTGCAGTCTTATTGATAAGAAGCATGCAGAAGATTCAATCAAAAATAGATTTGCCGGACAGGCGGACGCAGGCGGTGCTGAACGGTCTGACGCGCAGCCCGTTCGGCTTTGCTCTGTGCCGGTTGCCCTGGGCGGACAGCTTCCGCCTGGTGCTGCAGGCATCGGGCGAGGTGGAACAGTTGGCAAGCATACGCGGGCTGAACGGCAAAGCGGGGTTCGTGATGGCGCCTTTCCGGCTGTCGGCAGCGCATCCGTTGGTGCTTATCCGCCCGGATGTGACGGCGGACGGATGGGGGGAGATAAGCCGGGCGTTGGATGCGCTGGAGTTGGGAGAGGACGCGTTTATCTCCGATACTGCCGGGGTGTTTATCCCCGATACATCCATTCCTGATGACGCCGGGGCATCCGTCTCCGATGAAGTTGATTCCGCTTCCGCCCCCTTCGTCTCCGAAGAAACAGAGCGGGCGCGCTATACCGAAGCCTTCGGGCGCTTCATCGAGCCTTTGCGTAGCGGACGCTTTCAGAAACTCGTCCTGTCGCGCTCCGCCACGCGGCGCCTGGACGACGGATTCGCCCCGCTCACCGCCTTTGTGCAAGCCTGCAACCGCTACCCGCGCATGATGACATACCTTTGCCACACCCCGGCATCGGGCACGTGGATAGGCAGCACCCCCGAAATCCTGCTCAGCGGGCAAGACACCCGGTGGAACACCGTCGCCCTGGCAGGTACCATGCCCATGCAGGGTGAAGTGATGCCCACCGACTGGAGTCGGAAGAACCGCGAAGAACAAGCCTACGTGGCGGACTACATCCGCCGCATTCTGCAACGGTACGCCGAATCGCTGACCGAGTGCGCCCCCTACACCGCCCGCGCCGGGCAAGTGGTGCACTTGAAGACCGACTTCGGTTTCCGGCTGCCCTCTACCCATTGCCTGGGCGACCTGCTGCACGAGCTCCATCCCACGCCTGCCGTATGCGGGCTGCCCAAAGAGGATGCCTTCCGCTTCATCCCTCTCAATGAGGGCTACGAGCGCAGCTACTACTCGGGCTTTGTGGGCATGCTCGACCCCGGCGGCGAAACCCATCTCTACGTCAACCTGCGCTGCATGGCGCTGGCCCCCGCCGCCGCGCCCTGCCCCGCCACAGACGTCGGCGCCCCCGCCACCGCCACCCTCTACGCCGGCGGCGGCATACTGGCTTCGTCCGACGCCGCCTCGGAGTGGGACGAGACCGCCGAGAAGATGAAAACCATGCAAAGCATTATCCGCCCGGACGAACGGGCATAACCATAAACAAGAGGAACTATGTATTCAGACAAAAAGAGCATCCTTCAGTTGGCAGCACTCCTACGGGCGCACGGCGTACGCAAGATAGTGCTGTGCCCCGGCAGCCGCAACGCCGCCATTGTGCATACACTCGCCAATATGGACGACCTGACCTGCTATCCGGTGACCGACGAACGCAGCGCCGGATTCTTTGCCATCGGGCTGGCGCTCCAGGGCGGAAGTCCCGCCGCCGTGTGCTGCACTTCCGGCTCGGCGCTGCTCAACCTGCACCCTGCCGTAGCCGAAGCCTACTACCAGCAAGTGCCCCTCATCGTCATCTCCGCTGACCGCCCCGCCGCCTGGATTGGTCAGATGGACGGGCAGACGCTGCCGCAACCCGGCGTGTTCGGCTCGCTGGTCAAGCTCTCCGTCAACCTGCCCGAAGTGCATACCGAGGAAGACGAGTGGCACTGCAACCGCCTGATAAACGAAGCCATCCTGGAAACCACCCATCACGGACGCGGTCCGGTGCACATCAACGTGCCCATCTCCGAACCCATCTACCGCTTCACCGCGAAGGAGCTGCCCCAGGTGCGTACCATCACCCGCTACCAGGGACTCAGCGTGTACGACCGCGACTACTCCGCCCTTATCGACCGCCTGAACGCCTACAACAAGCGCATGATGGTAGTGGGGCAGATGAACCTTATCTACCTTTTCGAGAAGAAATACGTGAAGTCGCTCTACAAGCACTTCGTCTGGCTGACCGAGCACCTGGGCAACCAGACCGTCCCGGGGCTGCCCATCAAGAACTTCGACGCCGCCATTTACTCCATGACGTCCCAGCGGCAGGACGACATGGCGCCCGAGTTGCTCATCACCTACGGCGGTCACATCGTATCCAAGCAGTTGAAGAAGTATCTCCGCACCCATCCGCCCCGCGAGCACTGGCACGTGGCTGCCGACGGAAAGATAGCCGACCTCTACGGCTGCCTGACCACCGTCATCGAGATGGACCCCTTCGAGTTCCTGGAGAAAATCAGCTCGATGCTGGATAACCGCCCCAACAACTACCCGCTGATGTGGGAGAACTATTGCCGCACCATCCCCATGCCGGAACTCCCTTATTCGGAAATCTCCGTCATCGGGACGCTGATACAGGCGTTGCCGGAGAACTGCGCGATACATCTTGCCAACAGTTCCACCGTGCGCTATGCACAGCTGTTCGCCGTCTCGCCCAATGTAGAGGTGTGCTGCAACCGGGGCGTGAACGGCATCGAAGGCTCGCTCTCCACGGCGATAGGCTATGCCGTGGCTTCGGAACGGCTGAACTTCATCGTGATAGGCGACCTCAGCTTCTTCTACGATATGAATGCGCTTTGGAGCCAGACGCTCGGCGCCAACGTCCGCATCCTGTTGCTGAACAACGAGGGGGGCGAGATATTCCACACCTTGCCGGGTATGGATAAGTCCAGCCGCTCGCGCCGGTTCATCACCGCCGAGCACCGCACTACCGCCCGCGGCTGGGCCGGGGAGCGCGGCTTCACCTATCTGCAAGCTACGGATGAGGCATCGGCAGCAGAGGCCATGGCGCTGTTCACCGCCCCCGAACCGCAGCCTGGGCCGATGCTGCTGGAAGTGTTCACCGACAAGGAGCGGGATACCACCCTGCTGAGGGAGTACTTCCACGGACTGAAAGAGAAGAATACTAAAACTAAAGAACAATAACAGATGGAAACAAGAGAATGGAAAACAATCAAAGAGTATGAAGACATCCTGTTCGACTTCTATAACGGGATAGCCAAGATAACCATCAACCGCCCGCGCTACCGCAACGCCTTTACGCCCACCACCACCTCGGAGATAAGCGACGCGCTGTACTACTGCCGCGAGTGCCAGGACATCGACGTCGTAGTACTGACCGGCGCCGGAGACAAGGCGTTTTGCAGCGGCGGCGATATGCACGTCAAAGGTCACGGCGGCTATGTAGGCACCGACGGCGTTCCCCGCCTGAACGTGCTCGATGTGCAGAAGCAAATCCGCTCCCTGCCGAAGCCCGTCATCGCGATGGTGAACGGCTATGCTATCGGCGGCGGTCACGTGCTGCACGTGGTTTGCGACCTGACAATCGCTTCGGAGAACGCCATCTTCGGACAGACCGGGCCGAAAGTGGGTAGCTTCGACGCCGGTTTCGGTTCGTCCTACCTCGCCCGCATCGTAGGGCAGAAGAAGGCGCGCGAGATATGGTTCCTCTGCCGCCAGTACTCCGCACAAGAGGCGTTGGAGATGGGATTGGTCAATACTGTCGTTCCTTTGGAACGCCTGGAAGACGAAACCGTGGCATGGGCGGAGAAGATGATGGAGCACAGCCCCCTTGCCCTGCGTATGATAAAAGCCGGATTGAATGCCGAACTCGACGGACAAGCCGGCATTCAGGAACTGGCAGGCGATGCCACTATGCTTTACTACATGACTGATGAGGCGCAGGAAGGCGGAAAGGCGTTCCTGGAGAAGCGCAAGCCTCGGTTCAAGGATTATCCTAAGTTTCCGTAATAACTTTTGCTTAAAAGCATGAAATACCAAATCAGAATCATAAAGAAGCAGTTGCACTTCAAGCAACCTGCCGGCACGTCGCGAGGTACCTACACCACCCGAGACGTCCGGTACATTCTCCTTACGGAAACGGATAGCCATCGCTACGGAGTGGGGGAGTGCGCCCCGCTCCCCGCCCTGAGTTGCGACGACCTGCCCGATTATGACCAGCTCCTCGCCGCCGCTTGCCGCCGCCTGGAGCAAACCGGCGAGATAGACCGCCGCGCCCTGCTGCCTTATCCTTCCATCCTCTTCGGGCTGGAGACCGCCTTACTCCATTTCCAGGCAGGCAGCCTGCGATTCTGGCACACCCCTTTCAGCCAGGGTAGGGCAGGCATCCCCATCAACGGTCTTATCTGGATGGGCAGCTTCGACGAAATGCTCCGCCGGATCGAGGAGAAGATGCAGAGCGGTTTCCGTTGCATCAAGCTCAAGATTGGCGCCATCGACTTTGAGCGCGAACTGGAACTGCTGGCACATATCCGCCGGCACTTCACTCCTCGGCAGATAGAACTGCGTGTAGATGCCAACGGCGCCTTTACTCCCGCCGATGCGCCCGCCAAGTTGCAGCGCCTCTCCGGGTTCCAGCTCCACTCCATCGAGCAGCCCATCCGCGCCGGGCAGTGGCGGGAAATGGCGGCACTTTGCGCTTCTACCCCCCTGCCCATCGCCCTGGACGAAGAACTGATAGGCATCAACGAACGTGCCCGGAAGATAGAATTGCTGGAAACCATCCGTCCCCAGTACATTATCCTGAAACCCTCTCTGCACGGCGGCATCAGCGGCTCGGAAGAGTGGATGGAACTAGCGGCGGAACGGGGCATCGGCTCCTGGGTTACTTCCGCGCTCGAATCGAACGTGGGGCTGAATGCCATTGCGCAATGGTGCGGTACGCTGTCACCCGTGCTGCCTCAGGGCCTGGGCACCGGTCTGCTCTTTACCGATAACATCGACTACCCGTTGCACATTGAGGGCGATTGCCTCTGTTTCCATCCCGAAGAACCCGAGCCCGAACTTCTAAACTGGCTGCAAGCATGATGACTCCCGAACTGATGGACGAACAAACCCGCGCGGAACTTGCGGCTTTCCTTGCCGAGTGGGGCGACTCCGCAAGTACGGTCGTGGTACATACTTCCGGCTCTACCGGCACGCCCAAGGAGATGCGGGTAGAGAAAGAGCGCATGAAGGAAAGCGCCCGCCTCACCTGCGCCTTCCTCGGATTGCAGCGGGGAGACACCGCCTTGTTGTGCATGCCGTTGAAGTACATTGCCGGGAAGATGGTGGTGGTGCGAAGCCTGGTTGCCCACCTGCGCCTGCTGTCGGTCACCCCTTCGGGGCATCCTTTGCGGGGGCTGGAAGAGGCGCCGACGTTTGCCGCCATGATTCCGATGCAGGTCTATAACTCCCTGCTCGTGCCCGAAGAGAAAGCCCTGCTCCGGCAGATTCGCCATCTCATCATCGGCGGCGGAGCCATCGACACCCGCCTTGCCCGTGAACTGAAGGACTTTCCGAATGCCGTCTGGTCTACCTACGGCATGACGGAAACGCTGTCGCACATCGCCCTGCGCCGGCTGAACGGCGCGGATGCTTCCGACTGGTACACGCCTTTCGAGGGGGTACGTCTCCGTCTCAGTCGGGAAAGTACGCTCATCATCCATGCCCCCAAAGTGTGCCCGGAAGAACTCATCACCAACGACATCGCCGAACTCAACGACTGCGGGCAATTTCGCATTCTGGGCAGGAAGGACAACACCATCAACAGTGGCGGTGTAAAGATACAGATAGAGCAGGTCGAAGCCCTCTTGACGGAGCATCTGCCCCGTCCCTTCCTCATCACTTCTGCCCCCGACGAGAAGTTCGGCGAGGTGGTTGTCCTGCTGGTTGAAGGCGAGGGATCGCAGGAGATCGAGCCCATCTGTCGGCAAGTCCTTCCCCCTTACTGGCGTCCCAAGCGCATCCTCTCCGTGCCGTGCCTACCCCTGACCGGTACCGGAAAACCTGACCGGGCGAGGGCGAAGGCTATGGCAAGGTTCACCACAGAGGACACAGAGGCGCACAGAGTTTAGGAGATACAATAAAACGCAGATTTCCGCAGATTTTTCACCACAGAGGACACAGAGTTCCACAGAGTTCTTTGATAGAAATGCGGATTATAAACTCTGTGCGCCTCTGTATCCTCTGTGGTGAATCTTCCTGCATTTCAACAAAAACTCTGTGGAACTCTGTGTCCTCTGTGGTGAAAAATCGTACCTTTGCCCCCATCATCTTAGCATCTCCCCTGATTATGGCAAAAGAAAAGACCGTTTATGTATGCAGCAACTGCGGGCAAGAGTCCCCCAAATGGGTAGGCAAGTGCCCGGCGTGCGGAGAGTGGAACACCTACGTGGAAGAAGTCGTACGGAAAGAAGTCGTGAGCAAGCGCCCCGTATCGGGCATCGAAACTGCCAAAGCCAAGCCTATCACCCTGGACGAAATCATAGCAGACGACGAACCCCGCATCGACCTTCACGACGCCGAACTGAACCGCGTACTGGGCGGCGGACTGGTGCAAGGCTCCCTTGTCCTGATTGGCGGTGAACCGGGCATCGGCAAATCGACCTTAGTCCTGCAAACCGTGCTCCGCATCCCGGAGAAACGTATCCTCTATATCTCCGGCGAAGAGAGCACCCGCCAACTGAAACTGCGTGCCGACCGCCTGACAACCGCTTCCAGCGACTGCCTCATCGTCTGTGAAACATCCTTGGAACAGATTTATGTACACATCAAGAATACCCGCCCGGATATAGTCATCATCGACTCCATACAGACCATCTCCACCGAAACTCTCGAATCCTCTCCCGGCAGCATTGCCCAGGTACGCGAGTGTTCCGCTTCCATCCTGCGCTTTGCCAAGGAGACGCATACGGCGGTGATACTTATCGGGCATATCAACAAGGAAGGAAGCATTGCCGGACCTAAAGTGCTGGAGCATATCGTAGATACGGTACTTCAGTTCGAGGGCGACCAGCACTATATGTACCGCATCCTGCGCAGCATCAAGAACCGGTTCGGCAGTACGGCGGAGTTGGGCATTTACGAAATGCGGCAGGACGGTTTGCGGCAGGTGGATAATCCTTCGGAGCTGCTCTTGAGCCAAGACCACGAAGGCATGAGCGGCATAGCCATCGCCTCTGCCATCGAGGGCATCCGTCCTTTCCTCATCGAAACGCAGGCGCTGGTCAGCAGTGCCGTGTACGGCAATCCCCAACGCTCCGCCACCGGCTTCGACATCCGACGGATGAATATGCTGCTTGCCGTACTCGAGAAGCGCGTCGGCTTCAAACTGGCGCAGAAGGATGTATTCCTCAATATCGCCGGCGGATTGAAGGTCAATGACCCTGCCATCGACTTGTCCGTCATCAGTTCCATTCTCTCCAGCAACATGGATACGGCGATAGAGCCGGAAGTGTGCATGGCGGGAGAAATCGGTTTGTCGGGAGAGATCCGTCCGGTGAACCGTATAGAACAACGCATCGGTGAAGCGGAGAAATTGGGTTTCAAGCGGTTCGTCCTGCCTAAGTATCATATGCAGGGGCTGAATA
>ENA-UEQB01001233-UEQB01001233.1-human-gut-metagenome-genome-assembly--contig:-NODE-1233-length-22294-cov-3.584867_pt1 | contig 22294 bp, 20 predicted proteins | sample MGYA00242901_ERZ507918 | MGnify/ENA primary metagenome ERZ507918 (study PRJEB26167, sample SAMN06115405) | human gut metagenome | host: Homo sapiens | place: China:Sichuan | collected 2016-04-06... | reverse complement strand
TCCACAATGGTGACGCCGGCCTCGCCCTCGCCGTAATTGCCCAGCCGGTAGCTTTTTACCGAGGGGTGGCGTTTTAGCCGCTCCTGTACTGCTTTTCGCAGCACGCCGGTTCCTTTTCCGTGAATGACGGTCAGCAGGGTAATGCCGGAAAGCAAGGCGCTGTCGATAAAGTTATCCAGCTCCATGATTCCTTCCTCAACGGTCATCCCCCGCAGATCCACCTCCTGCTGCGCCGGCGCGCTGGCCCGGGTTTTCACCGTCCTCACGCCCCGGCCCTTGGGCTTCTGCACCTTTTAACTCCGATGGTTGAGTGGGGCGTTGGCGAAACCCTTGGGCAGATAACTCTGGCCGGTACGCTGGAAGAACCGCTCGTTTACGGCGAAGTTACCCTTCACGGCGGCTCGATGAAACTTAAGAATGCGTATACGGTATTTGACAATATTAATCTTGATGTTGATTTTACCGGCAACGACATTCAGCTGAATGAATTTTCGGTGCAGATGGGCAAAGGCACGGTAACTGCTTCCGGCAACTACGCCCTGCGTGCACAGGAAGATAAAACCTATATCATCAACGCCGTCTTTAAAGATGCGGAAATAGCTTCGGAAATTTTCTCCGGGCGTATTAACGGTACGGCGGGCATCATTCCGCAGCGCTATTTTATCCGTACCGATACGGAGGAAGGCATCCGCCGCGGCGGCATTGGCTACCGCCCGCATATTCAGGCAGATATCCGTCTGGATGATGTGCTTGTCAATATGCCTACGATACCGGAGCTTTCCGAAGGCAGCAGCAACTACGGGCTGGATGTTAAGGTAACACTTGGACCGGATATTCACCTTTACAACAAATATTTGTACGATTTGTGGCTTTCCGGAGGATTGCATGTTACCGGCAGTACAGTGTATACTAATATAGACGGCAACATTAAAGTGGATAAGGGAAGCATAACCTATCTGCGCACGCCGTTTGAAATTCACAATGCTTCGGTGGCATGGCCGGTGCCCGGCGATGTGCTGCCGACGGTAAACCTTGATGCTACTACGCGCTTCAGGCGCTATGATATTTTCCTGCGTGTTACGGGGCCGCTTGAGCAGATGGAAATGATTCTGCGCAGTGACCCGGCGCTGACCAAAGACCAGATTATAAAAATGCTGACTTTGCAGCGCGAAGTAACCGGCACAAACCAGGGAGTAACGCAAGATGACTTCCAGAACCTGATGACGGTGGGCCTGGAAATGACGGTGCTGGGCGACGTGGAAGAAATCTTTAAGGAAACGCTTGGGCTTAATGAATTTATGATTTATTCCGGACGCCTGCGCACGGGGCACAGCCTTGGGCGTGAAGAAGGCGAGCTTACCGAGGATGAAAAAGACCAGTATAATATTCTGGTAAGCAAGTATCTGACGGATAATCTGCTTGTCGGCTATACGGTAAGTTCCGACAGCGAACATGAAAGTATTTTTGCCCAGTACGATATTTCGCGCCATATGAGCATTAACTATGAGCGCAACAAAGATTACGATACCACAGAAGACTGGTATGGCGTTGAATATAAAGTTACTTTTTAAGTAAATTTTAAGAATGTTTAATTAATATTTAAGGAAGGTATGCCCATGCTGAAAGAATATCTGGCAGAGCTGCAGAAAACGCCGCTGCTTTCCCGTGAGGAAGAAACGGAGCTTTGGCAGCGCTATGCCGGAGGTGACCAAGAGGCGTATAATAAATTGATGACGTCTTACCAGCCGCTGGTTTTTAAAACGGCGGCCGGGTTTAAGCTGCCCGAACAGCAGACAATGGAGCTTGTGCAGGAAGGCATGCTCGGGTTGTTGGAGGCGGCGGAGCGTTATGATTATAAACGCAGCATTGCCTTCAGCGTATTTGCCGTGCACCGCATCCGCGGCAGAATGCTTGATTTTCTGCATGTGGAGGACGGCGCAAAAAGTTTTTCGCTGGATGATATCAATGCGGCAGGCATAGCCTGGGCTGATGTGCTGGCTGCTTCCGGCAGGACGCCGTTTGAAGAAGCCGAACTGAATATGATTACAGACAGGGTGGCTCAGGCTTTGCAGCGTCTGCCCGCCAAGGAACAGCAGGTGCTGACGGGCATTTATCTTGAAGACCGCAGCGCTGCCGATATGGCAGACAGCATCCATGTAAGCCTCGGGCATATTTACCGTTTGCAGAAGCAGGGGGTAAAACGCATCCGCGGCATGCTGTCGCATTTTATGGCCGATTTAAAAAGAAGCTAATCGGAGAAAACAGGTATTTTTGTGCTTTTTTTAGGTTATTATTGATTTTAACGGTGGAATATGGGAAAATATAATAAATTTTGCCCTGATAAAATTTCCTGAAAAAAACAGATTATATATTTATCAGTCTGTGCAGAAAGGAGTTTAGCGGTGGCAAAAGATATTTACGAAAATATAGATGATGTAAAATGCAGTCTGGACAATGCCCAGCGCAGCTTCCGCAAAAACAACGGCCTGCGCGGGGAGCTTGATTTGATGCTGGCAGAGGCGTCCATCCGCTATCTGCGTGAAAAACGCGGCTTTGCCAGCGTATGGAACAGGCAGAAGCTGGCAGCGGCTTTTGCAGTGCTTTTGGTACTGGCAGGCTACGGCGGCTGGTGGTATGCAGGCATTACGCATGACGGAGAGGAAAAACCTCAGGTTATGCAGAGCACTGTGGTGCAGCAGGCTGAACCGCAGATGCAGCAGACAGGCAAGGCAGATAAAACCCGGCAGGAGGATGCTGTTAAGGCAGCGGAACCTGCTGAGTCAAATATAAAAAACAATACAAATTATAAAAATTATTTAGCTGAAACAGATATGCAGCAGCTTGTCAGAACAGGCAGGCAGGTTCTGCAGGATGCTGATTAGTTAGGGAGGATTTGAATGAACAAGAGAAAATATGCACAGTTATCCTTGAGTCTGGCAGCCATGCTGATGGCTGCGCCTGTGTGGGCGGCCGAACAGAATCAGTCCGCAGCGGATGTAGTTGCCAATCAGACTATGACCATTGGCGGCAAGGAGCAGATTGTCAGCCAGAAAGCGCTGGAACAGGCAAGAAAAGCGCAGGAAGAATCAGGCAAATCCTTTCCTAAAAAGGGTAAGGACGGCAAATATACTTATTATATGCATAACAATCCTTCGGAAGATATTTCTGACCCGAATTATAAAAGTGACGGTACTAAAAAATCCGGCGGCAGGATTGTAGAAATCGTTCCCGGCAAAGGCGTTGTGCGTGAAGGCAGCAGCGGCATCGAAAAAGAAGATGCCGCAAAGAGCGGTGAAACTTCTGCGGCCGGAAATGCACAGCAGAGCGCAGCTTCCGAGCCTTATGAAAGCGGTGCCCAGGCAGTAACCGGTGAAACTGCTGTAAGCGATGAAGCTGACGGACAGATTACCGCCGGAGAGAGCCAGCCCGCTGAAGTTAAAGAGCCGATGATTAGAGAAGCAGACGGCAGCCTGCGCCCAATGACGGTGGAAGAACGCCAGAAATGGCAGGCCGAGCAGGAACAGCAGCGTACGGCACAGGAGGCAATGCAGCAAAACGCACAGACCAATGCCATGGCGCAGGAACCTGTTTTGAATATGCCTGTTGCCCAGCAGAGACGTGCCAGTGAACCGGCAGCGCCGTATATCGGTCAGCTGGTAACGAAGATTTCCGTAAAAGGCAATAAAATTACCAAAGCCGAAGATATCGAAGCAGTTGTTACCACGAAGCCGGGGATGCAGTTAACTCAGGAAGGCCTTGCGAAAGATTTGCACGCAATTTACGGTTTGGGCTGGTATTATGATTTGCAGCCGGAATTTACCAAAGTTCCGGAAGGCGTGCAGCTTACCTATCATGTACTGGAAAACCCTGTTTATAAAAAGCTGGAAGTAGAAGGCAATACCAAAATTTCCACTTCCGAAATTGAAAAAATCCTTGATTTGCCGAAAGACCAGATAATTAATATTAAAGACGTTAATGTCAAAGTACAGCGCCTTGAAGCGGAATACAACAAGCAGGGCTATATTCTGGCGCGCGTGGCTGATATCCGCATGCTGCCGGACGGCACTTTGCTTTTGCTGGTGAACGAAGGCATTGTTGAAGACTTTAAGGGTAAAGGCAACGTAAAAACCAAAGATTACGTTATTACCCGTGAAATGAAGCTGAAAAAAGGCGAGCCGTTTAACGCCAAGGATGCCCGCCGTAGCATGCAGCGCATTTATAACCTCGGTTATTTTGAAGACGTAAATATTAAACTTAACCCGGGCCAGGAACCTAACGCCGTGGAAATTGAAATTACCGTTGTGGAAATGAACACCGGTACTTTCGGTATCGGCGCAGGCTACAGCAATGCTGACGGCTTTATCGGCATGGTTTCCGTCGGCGACAGAAACTTCCGCGGCACCGGCGACAGCGTTAATGTACGCTGGGAGTTCGGCGGCGTAGATAACAAAAACTATGAATTTACCTATGTAAAACCGTGGATTGACGACAAGGAAACCAAGGCCAGCATCGTATTGTATGATGTTACCAACGAATATGCAGACTATGATATCGACGCCAACGAAATCGCGCGTTATGATAAAAAGCGCCGCGGCCAGGAATTAACTTTCAGCCGCAGAACCGATAATGAATTCATCAGCAACTATGTAACGCTGAAAAACCGCGATGATATTTATAAAGGAACGGCAGACGGTTACGAACATGACCGTGACCAGTATTATGAAGATTGGTTCAAAGACGAGACTCATCACTGGAAAGATTATTATCCTGAAACTGCTGCAGAGCGCCGTAAAGAAAACTTCGGCCTGACACGCAGTATTACCGTTGGCCGTGTATTCGATTCGCGCGATAACATTTATGACCCGCATGAAGGCAAACGTATCGGCTACAGTGTAGAATGGGCCGGCCTTGGCGGCGATTTTGACTTCACTAAATTCACCGGCGACTGGCGTTATTACTACCGTGCCGGCGGCGAAAATGTCTGGGCACTGAACCTTGGTGCAGGCTGGGCTGACGGCGATATGCCTTTGAGCCAGCGCTTTTCGATGGGCGGCAATGACGGCCTGCGCGGTTACGAAGATGACCAGTTCCGCGGCAACAGTATGTTAAAGGCTACGCTGGAATACCGCTTCCCGATTATCAAAAAAGTACAAGGCGTACTCTTTACAGATAACGGCTATGCATGGGATAAACGTTTTGAAGACGATTTTGACCTTGGCCTTATTAAAAACAGTGTTGGTGTCGGTATGCGCATTAACTCCCCGCTGGGCCCGGTTAAGCTTGACTATGGCTGGGGCGATGACGGCGGCAGGTTCCACTTCAGCTTCGGCGGCCAGTTCTGATTAACAAGTTATGTGGTTAATAAAGCTTTTGGTGTGCTGCCTGTGTATGGCTGCACTGCCTGCCTTTGCCGAGCCGGTAAAGCGCGTTGAAGTGCAGATTACCGATAATGGGGCGACAAGCCGGGTACTGCTTGACAGAATGGGTAAAAGCATGCAGGTTGTGGCCGAGCAGCTTTTTGTCGATAAAGACAGCGTTAGTATTAATGCCGCGCGCGGCGATTATGAACGCCTGCTGGCGGAAGTAGGCGACAGGGTGCTGACCGGCTATCAGATGCAGAGCGTTTCCGTTAATGCCGGTGCTGTAACAAGCATTAACATTCAGGTTGCGCCGTGGAGTGCAGCAGTGGATGATGTTTTTGTGGATTTGCAGTTTTCCGGCGTTGAGCCGGGAACGGCCGAGTGGCTGCAGCAGCGCCTGCCGCAGCTTAAAAGCAGAATTGAAAGCATATTAATGGGTTCGTCCGTTGATGCTTCGGACTGGGCGGGCGGCATTCTTCGCCGTATGGTGCGCAGCGAAGTGGAAAAAGAACTGCCGGAATTTAAAGCCGCCGTTGATGTGGTGCGTGAAGACAATCGAACCGTTGTGCAGGTGGTAATTTATCCTGTCGGCCAGCTGGTGCAGGACATAAATTATTCCATGGAATCGCAGTCGATACCTAATTTGCTGCTGCTTGATTTAAAGCAGCGTTATGCCCAGAAGGCGGAAGCACTGCGCGGACTGCCTGTTGATTTTGTGAAAAAGCACCAGATGGAACTGGAAAATTTGCTGTTAACGGATTTGAAAAATGAAAAATCCGTGCAGAGGCATAATCTGGAGCCTTCGGTAAAACTTGTGCCTGCCAGTACGCTGGGCGTGGAAATCGGCATGGGCTCGGACAAATACAAAATCTGGTTTGAAGGCTACGGCGATATCGGCCGTAATGACGACAATATTTCCGGGCGTGCGCATATCGGCAAATTCATTTCCGAACAGGATGAAATTTTTGGCGAAGCAGGCGTTACGCTTGACGAAGTGGACTGGGATTTTTCCGCAGGCTATGCGCGCCACTGGGGCAAGGCAACGCTGAGCTACATGCGGCGCGGGCCGGACGGGCAGAACGTTTACCGCGGCGAATACGATTTTACCAATAAGTGGCGGCTGCGCACGGAATATTTTTCCGGTACGGATACTACGGAAATAGCTGTCCGTTACAGAATTCACGAATTTTTGAGCGCCGAATACGTTTATTCCAACGACAAGCCCTATTTCCGCATTGTGGGAAATTTATAGGCATTAGTTGAAAGATAAACGCAGGGCTGATATAATTAAAAATATAATTAAATTTGAAAGCAGGGATATTTATCATGATGCAGCAATTACGCAATCCTAAAAACGTAAAAATGATTTCCTTATTTGTTGCCGCAATCTTGGTTCTCAGCTGCTTTGCAGTTACATTGCAGCAGGGTGCTTTCACAAGCATCGCTTCGGCGGCAGCTTCCGAATCCGCAATCGGCGTGGTTAACTACCAGATGCTTCTGGCACAGTCTCCGGATATTGCCGGTGTGCAGGATGCCATGAAGCAGGAAGTTGCTGCCCAGCAGAAAAATTTTGATGAAAAAAGCAAGGATATGAACGATACCGAAAAGCAGCGTTATTACCAGCAGCTGCAGGAAGTAATCGCCAACAAGGAAAAAGAGCTGATGGAACCTGTGTTCCAGAAAATTGAAGCAGCCATTAAAAAAGTTGCCGATAAAAAAGGCCTGGCAGTTGTAGTTGAAAAAAATACCGTAGTTTATGGCGGTCTCGATATTACTGACGAAGTGGCAAAAACCTTGCAAAGCGGAAAATGATTTTACGGGACCCGGCAGGGTCCTGTTTGCTGTGGGGCTATGAAAGGAAGATAGTATTATGCGCCAGCTGCAAATTTTATTACTGATGTTCATAGCCGTTTTTTGCCTTAGTGCATGCGGAAATATTCCCGGTTCCGGCGAAAAGATAGCCTATATTAACTGGGAAGAAGCTGTTAAGGCGCATCCGCGCCACGAAGCGCTGAAGCAGGGGCAGGCCGAATATGACAAGCTGCTTGCTTACCGTGACCAGCAGGCCGATATTGCCCATAAGCAAATAAGCGGGCTGGCTTTATTGCAGAAGATAAAACAGAACAGTAAAAGCAGTTATTATGAAGCCGATTACCGTACTTCGCTTTATGCAAAGCAGGCCGAAGAACAGCATGAATTTAAAGCCGTTCTGCAAAAAGCAGCTGACGAGGCGGATGAAATTCTTGCGTCTGAGCGTGAAGGTATTGAAAACGATTATCAGCTGAGGCTGTTTAACCTGCGGCTGCGCCTTGATACCGTGCGTATGAAGCCGGATGACCGCAAGCAGGTGGAAGCGGAGCTGAAAAGCGTACGTACCGAAATGCTGGATAAGCTGGAAGAAGTAAACTGCAGGCGCAATGAAATTATTGCCGGAAAAACTGCGCCGGCGCGTGAAGCCATGCAGCAGCGCATAGCGGAATATGCTGCCGGGCTGCGCAGCGAGCTGCACGGAAAGCTGCGGGACGACATTGCCAAAGACGATAAGGATTTGCAGCAGGGACCGGAGGCTTTCAGCAAGGTGCTGGCTGTAATTGACGGCAGGCTTGATAAGATTAAAGAAGGCAATGATAAAATTGCCTTGGAAATAAGCCATGATATTGAAAGCAGGGTAACGCGCATAGCCAAAGAACGCGGTTATACCATTGTTTTTAATAAAGTTAAAGTAAATGTAAAAGCAGACAATATTACCGCTGAGGTAATAAAAGAACTGAAGAAATCAAAATAACAGGAGCGGATAAAAGATGAAAAAACAAATTATTGCCGGTTTACTGGCTGCAACAGCTTTGTTGTCTTTTGGCTGCAGCGGACGCAATGCGGAATTCGGCGTTGTTGATATGCACGCCGTTGAAAGCAAGGCTGCGGTTGTAAAAACCGTGCAGGAAGAAGTAACTACCAAAGGCAAAGCACTGCAGGATGAAATGAACACTGCCCTGGTAGGCAAAACCGGGGACGAACGCAAAAAAGTGCTGGAAGATTATACTTCCAGAATGAATGTTATCCGTTCTGAAGCGCAGAATAAATTAAAAGCCAGCCTTGATACCGCATTAAACGAAGTTGCCAAAGAAAAGGGACTTGGCGCAGTACTGATTAAAGACGCAGTGCCGCAGGGCGGCGTTGATGTTACGGAAGACGTAATTGCCAAAATGAAATAAAAAATCTGTAACCTGGCGGGCGGCACGGCCGTCCGCTTTTTAAATAAGCTGGTTATACAGGAGGCTGTATGATGGAAAAAACTGTCCGTGAATTAGCAGAATTTTTGCATGGCAAACTGGAAAACGACGCACCTGAATTAAAAGTTACCGGTGTTAACGGCCTTGTTGAAGCAGGTGCCAACGACATTTCCTTTGCCGTTCCGCCGCATGTGGAGCATTGCCATTTAAGCAAGGCAGGAGTTATGGTGCTTGGGTTTGATGACCCTGTGCTTCCCGATAACCGCCCGGTAATCAGGGTGGAAAATCCGCGTGCCGCTTTTGCCGCACTTTTGGAATTGTTCCGCCACAGGGCTGAAGTGGAACGTGTTGTAAGTGATAAAGCATATATTGCCCCCAGCGCGAAAATAGGCAAAGATGTTGCGATTATGCACTTTGCTTACATTGATGAGGGTGCTGAAATCGGTGACGGCACCGTTATTTACCCGCATGTATATGTCGGCAGAAACGTAAAGGTCGGCGCAGGTTGCCTGTTTTATCCAAGCTCTACTATCCGCGAGGGCTGCGTGCTGGGCAATAAGGTTGTTTTGCAGTCCGGCGCTGTTATCGGCGGCGACGGCTTTGGCTATATTACCGATAAAAAGACCGGCAAACACAGCTTTGTTTTGCAGGCAGGCAATGTAGTACTGGAGGACGAGGTTGAAATCGGCAGCAATTCCTGTATCGACAGGGGAACTGCAGGAAGCACAATTGTAGGCACCGGCACCAAAATTGATAATCTTGTACATCTCGGCCATAACGACGTATTGGGAAAAAACTGCCTCGTTGTCGCGCATGTTGGCATCAGCGGCAGCGTAACAGCCGGTGATAACTGCGTTTTTGCAGGGCAGGTAGGCACCGTAGGCCATATCACTATTGGTAACAACTGTACTTTTGCAGGCAGAACGGGCATTACCCATAACATTCCCGATAATTCCGTTTGTGCCGGTTTCCCGGCGCAGCCGTACAAAGAATGGCTGAAGCAGGAAGCAAGCCTGCGTAAGGTTGGCGATTTGCTGAAAAAAGTAAAAGAGCTTGAAAAGGCTTTGGCAGAGTTAAAGAAATAAGATTTTGCAGGACGTGTTGTAAGTGATTGCTTATTATATAGTTAAATTTTTCAGCTGGCTGATGTGCGTATCGCCTAAATTTATACGCAATGGCGTGGCGCATTTTCTGGGCAGCGTTGCGGTTATGGCAACGCCTGAATGGAGGCTTAAAATGGCCGCTGCCAACGTGCAGGAATGCCTTGGTGTTGACGAAGCGCGCGCCAGGCAGATTGCCGAGGACAGCCTGCACCGTTTCGGCAGGATGATTGTTGAGGTTATGCGGTTTCCCTTATTGAAGCCGGATAATATCGACAAGCTCGTAACCGTTGACGGGCTGGAATATCTTGAAAAAGCCTATAAAGAAGGCAAGGGCGTAATCATGGCCACCGGGCACTTCGGCAACTGGGAGCTTTTAGGAGCTACGGTGGCGCTGCACGGTTATCCGATGCTTTCCATCACGCGCAAGCAGAACAACAGTCAGATGGACCGTTTTATAAACGAATACCGTGAAATGGTTGGGCAGAAGGTGGCTTATAACCGCGGCAAAAGCGGGCTTTTGGCTATCAGCCGCATGCTGAAGGAAAAGCATTTGCTCGGCGTGCTGTTTGACCAGGACACCAACGATGACGGCGTGGAAATAGAGCTTTTCGGCAAAAAATGCATTACTCCGTACGGCCCGGCGGCTTTGTCGCGTTTATACGGTTCGCCGATACTTCCGATTTTTATGCACAATAATCCGGACGGAACTTTGCGCGCCAAGATTTATCCGCCGCTTTACACGCCGCGCACCAAAGATAAGGAAAAAGATTTTTACGATGTTACCAAAGAACTGATTACGGTGCTGGAGCACGAAATAATAGAAAACCCGCCGATGTGGTTCTGGGTGCATGACCGTTGGAAAGACGGACGGCAGCGTTTTGCCGCTAAAAAATAAACAGCAGACAGGAGGAAAAGTATGCCGAATCAGGAATATCAGCAGACTTTGGCCCAAAAAGTATCTTATACGGGCGTGGGGCTGCACTCCGGCAAGGAAGTGCTGATGACGCTCTGCCCGGCAGAAGTAAATACAGGCATCGTTTTTGTGAGGACGGATTTGCCGGAACGCCCGGAAATACCGGCAATGGCAGAAAACGTAACTTCTACTTTAAAGGCCACAACTTTAAGCGCCAACGGCGCGGAAGTTTTTACGGTTGAACATTTAATGGCGGCACTGGCTGCCATGCAGATTGACAACTGCCGCATTGAAATGAATTCGCCGGAGCCGCCGGTAACAGACGGCAGCGCCGCAGTGTTCTGCGATTTGATTTTGCAGGCAGGGCGCGTTAAGCAGGAGGCTGTGCGCAGGGTTTACGCCGTGCCGAAGTCTTTTGCCGTTTATGAAGGCGATAAATATATTACCATACAGCCTTACGACGGATATCGCATTTCCTTTGTTTCCATTAATCCGCATCCGAAGCTGGGAACCCAGTATTTTGATATCGAGCTGACAGAGGAAAGCTTTTTAAAGGAAATTGCCCGTGCCCGTACAGTCGGCTTTATGCATGAAATCAAGCAGCTGCAGGCAATGGGGCTTGGCCTCGGCGGCAGCATTGAAAACGTAGTTATTTTTGATGAAGACAAGGTTTTGACGCCGATGCGTTTTGAGGACGAATTAATTCGCCATAAAATACTTGACGTTGTCGGTGATTTGTATTTGCTCGGCGCGCTGAAAGGGCATGTTATTGCCGTTAAGTCAGGGCATGCGTTTAATTCGGGGCTGGCAAAACAAATCAGGGCCTATCAGTTAAAGGAGGAAGAAAAATGACCGTATTAGAAGCAAGCGAAATTCAGAAAATTATTCCCCACCGTTACCCGATGCTGCTGGTTGACCGCATCATCGAGCTGGAACCTATGAAACGCGCCGTGGGAATTAAAAATATTACCATGAATGAAATGCAGTTTCTGGGTCATTTCCCGGGCGACCCGATTATGCCGGGCGTGCTGATGATTGAAGCCATGGCTCAGGTTGGCGGCGTAGCCCTGCTGTACCCCGAAGAAAACCGCGGCAAAATCGCAGTGTTCGGCAAAATCGACAATGTGCGTTTCCGCAAACAGATTATCCCCGGCGACCAGGTTGTTACCGAAGCGATTATTACCAAAATCCGCGGCAACATGGGCGTTTGCGAATGTAAGGGCAGAGTTGACGGCAAGGTTGCCTGCGAATGCGAATGCACCTTTGCCATTATGGACCCGAAACAATAATTTACCAAAATACGTTAAATTTTGCTGAAATAATTAGTAAAAAGGCGTATTTTGCAGTTAACCGCCTCTAAAAGCTGATTTTGAAGGGTAAAAATATAATACGGTTTGCCGAATATAGATATTAGGTTGCAAATCGGTATATAAGAATTTGCAGATTAAAATGAGCGGTTAATTTTGAGGAGTGAATATGATGAATTCGGTAATTATGCCTGTACATAACATCCATCCGACGGCGATTGTCCATCCCAATGCCAAAATCGGCAAGAACGTGGAAATCGGGCCTTATGCGGTTGTCGGCGACGACGTTGTCATCGGCGACGGCTGCAAACTCTACCCGCACGCCGTTATCCATGAACACACCACGGTTGGCAAAAACTGTGTGTTCTTCCCGGGCTGCTCCATCGGCGCAGTGCCGCAGGATTTAAAATTTGCCGACGAGTACAGCTCTACCATTATCGGCGACGGCTGCGTATTCCGTGAATGCACGACCGTTAACCGTGCTACCGGAGAGGGCAACAAAACCATTATCGGCAATAACCTTTTAATGATGGCATACACTCATGTAGCGCATAACTGCGTGGTTGGCAATAACGTAATCATGTCCAACGTGGCAACGCTGGCAGGACACGTAACCGTTGAGGACCGTGCCGTTATCGGCGGCCTTGCCGCTGTGCACCAGTTCTGCAAAATCGGCCGCAATGCCATGATCGGCGGTCAGGCTCATGTTAATCAGGACGTGCCGCCGTTTATGATTGTTTCCGGCCAGCCGGCTTATGTTTTTGGTTTGAACAGCGTCGGCATTGCGCGCGCAGGTATTCCGCAGGAGGAACGCAGCCAGCTGAAAAAGGCTTTCCGCATTCTGTACCGCAGCGGTTTGACTTTGCAGGAAGCAATCGCAACCATGGAACAGGAGCTTGACAGCTGTGAGCCGGTTGAACATTTGATGCGTTTCCTGCGTACGGCAGAGCGCGGTATTTTGAGAACCCCGAAAAATTAAGGTGGTGGCTTGATGGAAACTGAAACCCTGGGGCTGCTTTCCGGTATCGGGCATTTGCCTGTTGATGTTGCAAAATCTGCCAAAGAACGCGGCTGCCGTATAGTTGCTATCGGCGTTGTGCCGGATATTGACCCGGAACTGCCGGAGGTTGCCGATGTTTATTACGATATTCATATCGGAAAAATTGGCAAGATTATTTCTACTTTAAAAAAGAATAATGTTAAAATCGTAACCATGATTGGCAAGGTTACAAAGGAAATTTTGTATAAAAAAGGCGCTATCATTCCGGATATGCGTGCTTTAAAAATACTTTCTTCCGTGCCCGACCGTAAAGACGATACCATAATGAACGCTATAGTGAAAGAACTGGAAAGCGAAGAAATTTTTGTTATGGACCAGACTTACCTGATTAAGCCGCTGATGCCCGGACCGGGCGTGCTGACCAAACGCCAGCCTACACCGGAAGAACTGGCCGATATGGATTTTGGCTATAAAATGGCAAAAGAAATTGGCAGGCTTGATATCGGGCAGACGGTTGTTGTAAAAAACATGGCTGTTATGGCTGTGGAAGCAATAGAAGGCACTGATGCCTGCATTTTGCGCGGCGGCAAGCTCGGCAAGGACGCCGTTGTTGCCAAAACGGCCAAACCTGCGCAGGACGACCGCTTTGACGTGCCGGGCGTAGGAACCAAAACAATTCAGTCTATGATTGAATCGGGCTGCAAGGCTTTGGTTATTGAGGCAGGGCATACGCTTTTAACCGAGCGTGAAAAGGTAGTTGCCCTTGCTGATGAACATGGTATTACGATTGTTGCAAAATAATTGAAAAATTATTGAGAAAAACGCAAGGCTGGACTTAAAGTCCGGCCTTTTTGTGTTATAATATATAATGAATTGGTATGCAATAAAGTAAAACAGATAGAAGAAAGGAACCGTTATGGCCAAGATACTTATTTCTGCCGGTGAGGCTTCCGGCGATGTGCACGCTGCTGCCGTAACAAAGGCACTGAAAAAAATAGACCCTTCCTGCGAAGTGTTCGGCATGGGCGGCGACTGCCTGCGTGAAGCCGGCGGCGAGGTTTTGTTTGATATAAAAGAACATGGCGTAATGGGTTTTATAGAAGTTGTAAAAAAACTGCCGGCGCTTTTCAAACTGCGCAGTGATTTTGGCAGGGTAATGGATGAACGCAGGCCGGACTGCCTGGTTCCGGTTGATTACCCCGGGTTTAACATGAAGCTTGCAAAACTTGCAAAAGACAAGGGTATTCCCGTTGTTTCGTACATACCGCCTTCTGCATGGGCATGGAACAAAGGGCGTGCGCCGAAAGTGGCTAAGCTGGTTACCAAAATAGCTTCTATTTTTCCGTTTGAGTACGATGTTTATAAAGAGGCAGGGGCCGATGTGGAATTTGTCGGCCATCCGCTGATAGATATAGTAAAGCCGGAACTTGACAGAAAGCAGGCTCTGGATTTTGCCGGCAAACAAAGCGGCCGCAGGCTGATTTTGCTCCTGCCCGGCAGCCGTTTGATGGAAATACAGAAAATGCTGCCGACGCTTCTTGACGCGGCAAAATTAATTTTTGAAAAAGAGCCCGATATTGATTTTGCCATGCCGAGAGCTTCTACAATACCGAAAGAAATGCTGGAAGGCATGATTGAAAAAAGCGGCCTGAAAGTAAAAATTGTGGAAGGGCATATTTACGATGTAATGAGTGTTGCAGACCTGGCGCTTGCCACCAGCGGAACGGTAACTCTTGAGGCTGCGCTGTGCGGGCTGGGCTGCGTTATCGTGTATAAAACTTCTCCCATATCGGCATTTATTGCCCGCCGGGTTATTAACATACCTGATATCGGGCTGCCGAACATTGTGGCAGGCAGGCATATTTTGCCGGAGTTATTGCAGGAGAACTTTAAGCCTGAAACAACGGCGCAGGAAGCACTGCAGCTTTTGGAACCTGAACGCAATGCTCAGATGAAACAGGATTTAGAGTACGTAAGAGAAAGATTGGGCGCCCCCGGTGCGGTAAACCGAGTTGCGGAACTTGTGCTCCGCGTAGCCAAGGAGAAAAAATGAATTTATATTTAAGGCTTTTAAAATACATACGCCCGTACATGCACCGCCTGATGATGGCTATTTTGTGCACTGTAATGGCATCGGCTTGCAATTTGTACCTGCCGTGGATTATTAAAGACGTGGTAGATAAGGTTCTGGTGCAGAAAGATACTTTTATGCTGTACGTAATAGCTGTCAGCATAGTAGTAATCTTCATTATCCGCGGATTGTTCTTTTATGGGCAAAGTTATTTGATGAGCTGGGTAGGACAGAAGGTTGTTATTGATATACGCGGTGAAATTTTCCGCAAATTACAGCGTTTGAGCCTGGCTTTTTATGACAAAAATAAAACCGGTACCATTATGAGTTATGTTACCAATGACGTTGCCGCTTTGCAGACGGCAATGGTAGAAAAAGCTGTAGAGCTTGTAACGGAAGGGCTGGTGCTTATCGGCAGTATCGTAGCCATGCTGTGGCTGGACTGGAAACTGACGCTGTTTACCTTCTGCACATTCCCGGTTGTTCTGTGGTTTATGGATTATTTCGGCAAGAAAACCCGTAAAAACGGCGGTGAAATTCAGGAGTGTACGGCAGAACTGACTTCCGTTTTGCAGGAAACCGTATCTTCGGCGCGGGTTATTAAATCGTTTGTGCGCGAAGACTACGAAATTGACAGATTTGATAACCAAAATAAAGAAAACTTTTATGCCAATATGAAAAATATCAAGCTGAACGCTCTGCTTACTCCGACGGTTGAATTTGTTGCTGCCGTAGGCGTAACAATTGTTATGTGGTACGGCGGGCGCAGCGTTATAGATGGTGATATTACGGCAGGTGCGCTGGTTGCGTTTTTGGTTTACGCAGTTAATATTGCCAACCCTATCAAGCGCCTTACAAAAGTAGCGGCAAGTATTCAAAAAGCACTTGCTGCCGGCGACCGTGTTTTCGGCATACTTGATTTGCCGGAAGCCATTAAGGAAATCCCCAATGCCAAAGTTCTGCCGCCTGTTAATGGCAAGGTTGAGTTTGATAACGTAAAATTCTCCTACAATCTGCAGGAAGAAGTGCTGGACGGTTTGTCCTTTACCGTTAATCCAGGCGAGGTAATTGCCATAGTCGGACCCTCCGGTGCAGGCAAATCTACCATTGCCAGCCTGCTGCCCCGTTTTTATGATGTTGCCGGCGGTGATATCCGCATAGACGGATACAGCATTAAAGATGTAACGCTTGATTCCCTGCGCGGGCAGGTAGGCATAGTGCCGCAGGAAACCATGCTTTTTAACGGCAGCGTTTACGATAACATTTTGTACGGGCGGCTTGATGCAACTCCTGACGAGGTAAAAGCCGCTGCCAAAGCGGCCAATGCCGATGAATTTATCAGCCAGCTGCCGCAGGGCTATGCAACCATGCTCGGCGACCGCGGCGTGAATATTTCCGGCGGCCAGCGCCAGCGTATTTCTATTGCCCGGGCAATACTTAAAAATCCGCGCATTTTAATTCTGGATGAAGCGACATCAGCACTTGATACAGAAAGCGAACGCGTTGTACAGGATGCCCTTGACCGTTTGATGATAGGGCGTACGTCCTTTGTAATTGCGCACCGCCTTTCAACTATTAAAAATGCCGATAAGATTCTGGTGCTTGAACATGGCGCGCTTGTGGAAGCAGGCACGCATGATGAACTGATTGCCAAAAACGGGCTGTATGCCCATCTTTATCAAATCCAGTACCGCAGCAAGGAAACGAAATGAGGGTAGCCGATGTATATAATTTATAACTTACTGATGATTGGCGCATTTTTCCTCGTAATGCCGTATTTCATCTACCGTTCGATATGTGAAAAAGGCTTTACACGCAGGATGCGCCAGAGCCTTGGCGGTATCCGCGATGAAGAAATTGAAGCCGTTGCGCTTAAGGGCTGTATTTGGATTCACGGTGCGTCCGTTGGCGAGATTGTAGCAACCAGCCCGCTGGTAAAGGAAATCCGCAAGGCAATGCCGGAAATTCCGATTCTGGTTTCGGCAGTTACGGTTGGCGGTTATGATATGGCGCGCCAGATTATTCCGGAAGCAGATGCCATTATTTATTTCCCGCTGGATTTGCCTTTTGTGTCGGAATCCGTTGTAAAACGAATCCGCCCGCGCATTTTTATGCCGGTAGAAACAGAATTGTGGCCTAATCTTCTGCGTGCGCTGCGTGAACGCAATATCCCGGTAATGATGGTTAACGGCCGTATTTCCGAAAAATCGGTAAAAACCTACCGCTATTTGTACGGCATTTGGGATGATATGCTGAATACTGTAAGCCGCTTCTGCATGCAGTCCAGCATTGACGCTGACTATATCCGCCATTTGGGCGCAGACCCCAGCAAAATTTATGTAACTGGCAATACCAAGTTTGACCAGACCTATGCGGAAGTAACGCAGGAGGATCTGGATAATTATAAAAAAGAACTTGGCATCGAAGGGGCGTATCCGGTTATTGTGGCCGGTTCCACCCATCCTACCGAAGAAAAAGCCATGCTGGAGGCTTTTAAAACCATTAAGGAAACTTATCCCGATGCGCGCCTTGTTATTGCTCCGCGTAAGCCGGAACGCACTAACGAAATTGTGCGCCTGGTTGGGCATTTTGGTTATGAAGTTGGGCTCCGTTCCAAGCTTTTGAAAATTGACAGTGTACGTCCGCAGTACCCGGTACTTTTGATTGACACCATCGGCGAACTGGGGCGCATTTATTCCGTCGGCGATGTGGTATTTGTGGGCGGTTCTTTAATTAACCACGGCGGCCATAACGTACTTGAACCCGCCGCTCATGCAAAACCTATTCTGGTTGGCCCGAGCATGCAGAACTTTAAAGATTCCTATTCGCTTTTGAGCAAGGTTGGCGCCTGCAAAATGGTGAGCGGCATACCCGAGCTTACCAAAGAACTGCTGGATATTATAAACGATGATAAACGCCGTGCCAAAATGGGCGCAGCGTCTTTGCAGGTTATTAAGGAAAACCGCGGCGCTGCCGTGCGCAGTATTGAATATCTTGAAGATTTGCTGCGCATTACTACTGTTCCGGCAACTATTATGTCGCGTTACCCGACCAATATCCGCAATCTTAATGATGAGGGCGGCATCAGCCTGCGCCATGCTGATTATATTATTCAGTATGTGTACCAGATGGTGCACGGCACGGAAACGCCTTTTATGGGCAGCGTGCTTTTAGTGGTGCTGCGTTTCTTCTCTTATTTGTACGAATTTGGCGTTTGCAGCAAATTGTGGCTGTATAACGTGGGCTTTTTTAAACAGACAAAACTTGATTGCTGCGTAATTTCCATCGGCAACATTACCGTTGGCGGCACGGGCAAAACCCCTACCGCGCAGAAAGTTGCGGCCATGATTAAAAGCATGGGCTATAATGTTGTGATCTTAAACCGCGGCTACCGCTCTCACTGGGATAAAGAACTGGGCGTGGTAAGTGACGGCAAGAAGATTTTCATGACGGCTTATGAGGCAGGCGACGAAGCTTACCTGATGGCAAAAACCCTGCCCGGCATTCCCGTTATTATCGGTAAAAACCGTGCCGTTACCGGCCAGTTTGCCGTAGATAAAATGAAGGCCGAAGTAATTATTATGGACGATGGCTATCAGCACTGGCATTTGTACCGCGACCTTGATGTGGTGCTGGTAGATACTTACAATATGTTTGGCAACGGCTGCCTGCTGCCGCGCGGCACACTGCGCGAGCCGCTGAAGCATCTGGACAGGGCAGGGCTCTTTTTGCTCACCAAAACCGACCAGAGCTCGCAGTTCAGCCGTATTAATCTCCGCAAAAACCTTGCAAAATATAACGACCGTGCCCCGGTTATCGAAAGTATCCATCACCCGAAAAACTTTGTCGAAATTGCCGACTGGTACAAGGGCATTCATGAAAATACGCTGGAACTTTCCGAACTGGAAGGCAAAAAAGTTATGGTCTTTTCCGCTATCGGCAACCCGTCCTCTTTCGAGCAGACTCTCGCCGGTATCGGGCTTGATATCCTTGAAGCAATCCGCTACCCTGACCATCACGATTACGGTATGCTGGAAATGCAGTACATCAGCGAACGTGCGGCCAGCAAAGAAGCGGTGGCACTTATTACAACCGGTAAAGACGCGGTTAAAATTCCGACGGAATTTATTTACTTCAACAGGGATTTGCCGCTGTACATATTAAACATGGATATTATGATTACCGAAGGGCAGGACTTGTTTGAAAAAGCAATTGTCAATGCCATTAAAAAGGAGACGAAGAAGTAATGAAGGTTTTATGTGTAATTCCGGCCCGCTATGCTTCCACCAGGCTGCCGGGCAAGCCGCTGGCGCTGATTGCCGGTAAGCCGATGATTCAGCATACTTATATGCGCGCCTGCGAAGCGGAAGAACCGGATGATGTAATTGTAGCAACGGACAACGAAAAAGTTTATGATACCGTTACAGGCTTCGGCGGCAAAGCCGTGATGACTTCGCCGGACCATCCGAGCGGAACTGACCGCCTGGCGGAAGTTGCCATGCAGTATCCTGATGTTGATGTAATTATTAACGTGCAGGGCGATGAGCCGATGATTGACCCGGATATTATTGACCGTCTGGCCAAAGCCTTTGAAGGCAATGATGATTTAAAAATGGCAACCATGAAGGTGCCGATGAAGGAAAGCGAATACAACGACCCGGCTGCCGTAAAAGTTGTAACGGATGACAACGGTTATGCGCTGTATTTTTCGCGCAGCCTGATTCCGTATCCGCGCAACGAGATTGAAGGCATGCGCGTTTATAAACATGTTGGCGTTTATGCTTACCGCCGTGACTTTTTACTGCAGTACGCAGCGCTGGAACCTACCATGCTTGAAAAGGTGGAAGGGCTTGAACAGCTGCGCGCGCTGGAAAACGGCTATAAAATAAAAGTGCTTGAAAGCGATTTTCAGGGTATCGGCATTGATACTCCCGAAGATTTGGAAGCAATCAACAAGCTCTTTGCGGAAAAAAACAATAAATAACTAAACAAATAATTATCAGTAAATAAAGGAGGCAGACATGAATATAGTAACAGTTGGCAATTATAAAGTTGGGCAGGGCTGCCCCATGCTGCTTATGGCAGGTCCCTGTGTACTGGAAGGCTATGAACGAAGCCTGATGATTGGCCAGCGTGTCAAAGCCATTGCAGATAAACTCGGCATGCCCTATGTTTTTAAGGCATCTTTCGATAAAGCAAACCGTTCTTCCTATAATTCTTTCCGCGGGCCGGGATTAAAAGAAGGTTTGACCATTCTGGCACAGATTAAAAAAGATTTGGGCGTACCCATTGTAACGGATATTCACGAACCAGCGCAGGCAGAACCAGTGGCGGAAGTTGCCGATATTTTGCAGATTCCGGCATTTTTGTGCCGCCAGACTGACCTTGTTTACCAGGCTGCAAAAACCGGCAGAACCGTTAACGTGAAAAAAGGCCAGTTCCTTGCCCCGTGGGATATGAAAAACGTTATCAAAAAAATTGAAGAAGCCGGCAACCACAATATTATGCTTACAGAGCGCGGCGCAAGCTTCGGCTATAATACTCTGGTTACGGATATGCGCGGGCTTGCCATTATGCGCGAACTCGGCTACCCGGTTGTAATGGACGCTACCCACAGCGTGCAGATTCCCGGCGGGCAGGGTACTTCCTCCGGCGGCCAGAGCCAGTATGTGCCGCATATGGCAAGGGCGGCTGCTGCAGTAGGCATCGACGCTTTGTTCCTTGAAGTACACGATAACCCGGCTGAAGCTCTTTCGGACGGGCCGAACATGGTAAAACTGGATAATTTGGAAGCACTCTTGAAAGACGTGCTGGCCATAGATAAAATTGTACGCGGCTGATTGGCTGCCTGCATTTAAAGGAGTGATTTCCTGATGGAAGATGTAATGCTGGAACAGGCGCGGCAGGTTCTGCGTATGGAAGCGGAAGCCGTGCTGGAACAGGTTGAACGCATAGACGAACATTTTAAAGCAGCGGTTGAAATGATTATGGCCTGCCCCGGCCGCACCGTTATTACCGGCATGGGCAAATCGGGCATTATCGGGCGCAAAATGGCAGCAACGCTTGCCAGCACCGGTACGCCTTCTTTTTACCTGCACCCGGCAGAAGGCATTCACGGCGACCTGGGCATGGTAACCGAAGGCGACGTTGTTATTGCGCTTTCCAACAGCGGTGAAACCGGCGAAGTGCTGCATATACTGCCTTCGCTGCGCAGAATAGGCGCCAAATTAATTGCCATGGTGGGCAATCCCAATTCCACTTTGGCAAAAAATTCCGATATTGTTTTAAATGTCGGTGTTACGAGAGAAGCCTGCCCGCTCGGGCTTGCGCCTACTTCAAGCACAACCGCGGCGCTTGCTTACGGCGATGCGCTGGCACTGGCGCTGCTTTCAAAACGCAAATTTACGGCCAGCCAGTTTGCGGTATTCCATCCGGGAGGCTCTCTGGGACGCAAATTGCTTCTTACTGTTGAAGATATTATGCACAGCGGCGCGGAAAACCCGCTTGTTAAGGCAGATATCAGCGTGCAGGACGCACTTTTTGTTATTACCGACAAGGGCCTTGGCGCTGTTTCCGTTGTTGATGACGACAATAAAATGCTGGGCGTGCTGACAGACGGCGATATCCGCCGCGGGCTCAGCAAAGGCGTGGACTTTTTAAAACGCCCGGTAACGGAACTTATGACGGCCAGCCCGAAAACCATTACCAAAGAAAAACTGGCTGCGCAGGCTTTGCATATCATGGAAAGCAACCGCCCGAAACCGATTACGGTACTGCCGGTTGTAGATGCCGAAAACCATGTTATCGGGCTTTTGCATATGACTGACCTTGTACGTCAGGGCGTGGTATAATGGAAAGAAACGTAAAAAATGCCTCCAAAATAAAACTGCTGGCCCTTGATGTGGACGGCGTGCTGACGGACGGCAGCCTGAATATCGGCGCTGAAGGCGAATTATTTAAAGCCTTCAACGCGCGCGACGGGCTTGGGCTGAGCTGCCTTCTGCGCAGCGGCGTGCGTGTGGCAATTATTACCGGGCGCAAAAGTGCCATTATTCACCGCCGGGCGGAAGAACTGGGCATTACAGAGCTTTATGAAGGCATTAAAGATAAAAGAAAGATACTGGCAGAGCTTGCCGCGGCAGGAGGGCTTACGCAGGAAGAAATTGCCTATATGGGTGATGATTTAAACGACCTGCCTGCACTTTTATATGCCGGGCTAGCCTGTGCCCCGGCAGACGCAGCGCCGGAGGTAATTTCTGCCAGCAGCTTTGTTGCCGCAAATAACGGCGGGCGAGCAGCGGTGCGCGAAG
>ENA-UEQB01001217-UEQB01001217.1-human-gut-metagenome-genome-assembly--contig:-NODE-1217-length-22472-cov-14.264702_pt1 | contig 22472 bp, 10 predicted proteins | sample MGYA00242901_ERZ507918 | MGnify/ENA primary metagenome ERZ507918 (study PRJEB26167, sample SAMN06115405) | human gut metagenome | host: Homo sapiens | place: China:Sichuan | collected 2016-04-06... | reverse complement strand
TTGATGTTGCTTTTGCATTAATACTGTGTTTTGCCAAAATACCTTCTCATTTTCATCATTCAACCCATAACGTTCGTTCTTATAAAGCAGTAAAAGTTCTCCCTATATCTCTCAAAACATACGATATACCAACAGAATCTTGCATTAAAGCAAAGCGATCTAAAGCCTTCCTTTGGTAAGGAAGAGCCTTTTCATACACATTTTGATATGTATATAACATTCCTATGCTATTATATATTCGTCCTAGTAGCGCATGATCTTCTACCTTACTCTCATCCTGTAACGCTTTCAAATAATAATCCTGCGCATGAAGAGCATCACCTAGGTCTTGGTTTATTCTCCCTCTATAATACCAAGCTTTTGCTTTTCTTTCCCAATCTTCCGTTTTATCAAAAAATTCAACTGCTATTGTAATTAACGAATCTGAAGTAGGTTTGATATAAGTCTTATTTTGAGCTTCTGTCAAAAGTAGGTAGTACATAGCACGATCCTTTTCTGAAAGATCATTTACATCTTGTATTGTTGATAGCAATGTTAAAACGCTATCGGGATGTTGGGACATTATCTTTTCCGCATGTTCATATAGACCTGAGTGATGGCTACATGACATTAGTCCAGTAATAAAGAACAGAAAAAAGACGTATAGATTGTTTTTCATACTCTGTAACATTTTTATTTTCCACAAATGTAAGTAAAATCTCTAATCCTAAAAGTCTTGATTTTTACTGAATTAGACACATACAAGGATTTACGGGTATTTGTATTCCTCCATCTGTTTTGAAAATCAAAACGGATCAAACACCCCGCAAATAAGAAGTAAGTTTAAACTCTTTTACCTTTTAAATACACACAGAAGCACTAGAATACGCAGGATTACCCTAGTATTAGGGCAACAAAGACAACGCAAGAGAATGAATCTTGCCATTGCTGGCAACTACCTGCTCACCAGAAACCCAGTTCCCTCCGCCATTGAAATCCGATATTTTTCCTCCGGCCTGCAATAAAATCAAGGCACCAGCAGCTACGTCCCAAGGGCCTAAAAAGGCCTCTATACGGGCATCAAAACGTCCTGCTGCCACATAACACAGTTCAGCGGCGGCAGATCCCATCAAACGGGTACCTCCCGCAAAACCATACAACCTATCAACCAAATGAGCAGCTACCGGACGATAATCATCAGAGTTATAAGGGAAACCCAACGCAATGAAAGCGTTATCCAGTACTGAGACATCCGATACATGTATCTCATTCCCATCCAAGTAAGCCTTACCGCCTTTCACTGCATAAAAACACTCGTCCCTACACACCTCATAGACTACTCCTAACAATAACTCCTTCCGATTTCTTAAAGCGATACTCACGCAATAAGGCGCAATATCATGAATATAGTTTGAAGTGCCGTCCAATGGATCGATCACCCAACAATATTCCTCATCAGTCAAACTTCCAGAGCCTTCCTCCGCGATAAAACCAGCCTCAGGTAGCAAAGTAGACAAAGCCTCTATGATCTGTCGTTCCGATTCTTTATCCACATAAGATACATAGTTATGAGCACTTTTTTCCTCCACTAAGTTCCGGTCAAACTTTCGGCGTTCTTCTTTTAAGAATGTCGCAGAAGCACGAGCTATTTCTCGAACCTCCTTACACAAATAGGCTAAATCTAATTCCATACCGTTCATTTTATTTTGGCAAATGTAATGATTTCCATTTATAGTAATCTCATTTTAGCGACAAATGAGACAACATAGAAACGTAAAACTAATACCTATTACGAATTTGCCCTAAAACTCTGCCTTTAAGAAATATTATATTATCTTTGTGTTATGTTCAGCTAAAAAGATTGAGCTATGAAAACAATACATTATCTTTCAATCATCATCTTATCATTCAGCAGTCAAATACTTTTGGCACAGAATGATACTTTAGTCGGTGTATTGCGTGACATCAGCGATAAAATAATCAAACGCTATCCGGTCACGCTAGGCAGTCAGAATCCGATCACCGTGAAAACGAACAAACATGGCGTATTCACCATCCCGGGGGCTAACCTGAATGATACCTTGTTCGTCACTATTAAGAAAACAAGAAATGTAGTCAAAGTCCCGGTCAACGGATACAATTATATAACCATTACTTTAGAGAATAGCACATTCAACGCAGAGCGTAGTTTTGAACCGGATGAGGCCCTGAAAGAAATTATGGAAAGGGAACGAAACAAAATAGTAAGCTCAAGCGTTATGAATAAAGAAGAGATACAGAAAACCGGATGCCGGGATCTCTATTGCCTGCTACGAAGGATGAGTGGCATAACATTCGCCGATGGTTCCGTACGCATCCGTGCGAGCGCTTCCCTAAACAGTCCTAGTGACCCGCTAGTAGTGGTAGACGGTATACCGATGGACCTATCTGTTCTAAACACGATTCCCGTCGAAGATGTCTCGGAATTAAAAGTATTGAAAGACGCCGGTGAATACGGGGTAAGAGGCGCGAACGGAGCGATCGTCATAAAAACAGGCAAATAAACAAATAAGAAAAAGAGAAACGTATCAACATGAGAGTATGGATTAAACGGATAGGAGTGATATGCCTAATACCGATCGCATTGGTATTGTTACTCTCTATATTACTATATATACCTCCTTTCCAAAACTTCGCGGTACGGAAAGCGACCGAATACGCGGGAAAAGCGACTGGTATGCAGATCGGGATCGAGCAGATTAGGCTATCTTTCCCGTTAGACCTTACGGTTAAGGGTGTCGAGGTCGTAAATCCTCCCGCCGATACCTTGTTGAGTTTACAGAGCTTGACGGTACGGGTTCGTGCCCTTCCTCTTTTGCGGAAGCAAGTATTGGTAGAGGCGATCGACCTCCGGAACGTAAAGGTTAACACCGGGACTATGATTGAAGGTATGGAAATCAAAGGATTCTTGGGAAAGCTTTACCTGCACGCCGATCGTATAGACCTGTCCGAGGAGAAAGCTACATTTAATACCGTAGATTTATCCGATACCGCCATTACCCTTCTATTAAATGATTCAACCTCGAAAGAAGACACGACTTCCACACCTCTGAACTGGGTACTCAAGCTGGATAAAATTAGTTTGGACCGGGTAGCCTTCGCCCTACAAATGCCCTCGGATTCCTTACGCCTTACGGCTTTCGTAAATAAAGCCGGGCTAAATAACGGCCTCGTAGATCTTGGAGCGGAACAATATAAGGCGAGAAACTTTGACATAACGAATTCTACATTCGCTTATGACGGGAATTACGCGGCACCCGAGCAAGGACTCGATTTCTCCCATATTAGTTTAACGAACCTGAACACTTCTATCGATTCCATCTTATATCAAGGAAAAGAAATAAACGCCCACATCAAGGAATTCTTCGTGGAAGAACGTTCCGGCCTCAAGGTTTCGGCATTGGCAGGAAATGTCCGGAGTGACCATGAACAGATAGACGTACCGGACCTACTTCTCCAGACACCAAATTCCGAAGTGAGATTGACAGCGACTATCCCTTGGAGCTCCCTCGAGGAGCACCCACAAGGTAGCATGAAAGCCCTGTTAAACGCCTCGTTGGGGAAAGAAGATTTATTGATAGCGGCAGGTTCTCTTCCAGAGGATTTCAAGAAAGCCTACCCGGACAAGCCTCTCGCTATTACGGCTGGCGTAGAAGGCAACCTCTCCAGTATACGTATCACACAAGGCGATATCATGCTGCCGGGAGCGTTTCAGATGAACGTCACGGGTAGCATGGAGTCCGTGACGGATAGCATCCGGCGAACCGGTGAGATTCAGTTAAAGGCTCGATCCGGTAATCTGGACTTTTTGCTGGCGATGCTTCCCGCCTCCCAACGGGATCAATTTGCCATTCCGGCAGGAATTCAGTTGAAGGGGGAAGCTACAGTCGCAAATCAAGAATACCGCACCGAGCTTGTTCTTACCCAAGATAAAGGCAAAGTAGGTCTGACCGCCCGCTATAATCCGGTGCAACTGGCTTATGAGGCTAATTTACGGATAGACAGTCTGGAACCTACCCATTTCATGCCCAAAGACTCTCTATTTTGGCTGACCGCCTCTGTTAAAGCAGAAGGCCGGGGCACAGACCCTTTCTCTGAACGTACATGGGCCAAACTGGACGGTAAGATATCGGATATACGCTACGGCGCCTCATCGGTATCAGACGTATCCATCGATGGCTCTCTGGAAAAGAACTTACTGAAAGTGGATCTGCTTAGCAAATACCCGTTGGCGAAAATGGATGTCTCCTTAAACGCGACCCTCCACAAGCACGAGGTGAAGGCGATGCTGATAGCGGACGTGGAGAATGCGGATCTATACGGCATGCACCTGATGGCAAATCCCTTCGCCACCTCTTTCCAGCTCTTCGCCGAGGCAGAAAGTAATCTGGATGAAGATAACACGATCGACGTTACGTTAGGAAACTGGGAGGTCGTCACCCCAAAACAAAGTTTCAAGCCGAAAACGCTGACCTTGCATGCCCGGACGGATATCGATACCACCCGTGTGTCTTTCCACGCCGGGGATTTGGGGATCATCCTCACGGGTAATGATTGCATACACCACATCACGGATAAGTTGACTAAGGTATCGAACGATATCACCCTCCAATTGGAACGGGACTCGACTGTCAATCTGGAGATCCTTCGCCCGCTCCTCCCCGATATGTACCTCGAGGTACGGGCGGGACAGGACAATCCGATCTACAACTATCTCCAAACCTATTACGTAGATTTCAAGAGCATCGCCATGAACGCCTATACCTCACCGGAAACGGGTATACGCATGGATGCCTCCATTTACGATCTGGCACGGGATACGATGCAGATCGATACCATCCGGGCGGAGATGCACCAAGATTCGCTCGGATTACTCTATAGCGCCCAAGTGATCAAGAATAAATACAGGCAGCAACAACCTTTCAGCGCCGGGCTGGACGGGCAAATACGTTATGGCTTCGGCGACGCCCGCCTTTATTTCAAGGACGGGAAAGGCGAGACCGGCTTGTTGCTCGGAATCCGGGCCGATAAGATACAGAACGGGGTCAAGTTCCATCTCTTCCCCGATGACCCGATCATAGCGTTCCGCCCTTTCAAGCTGAACCCGGATAATTACGTCGTGGTACGCAGCATGAAGGATATCGAGGCGAACCTGCGACTCAGCGGAGATAATAACGCCGCCTTGTGGATACACTCCCAAGCGGAAAGTGACGAGATGGAGGAAGTCCACGCCGAGTTGAACCAGATCGACCTTGGGGTTATCTCCAACGCGTTCAGTTATATCCCGCCGATGGAAGGTATATTGAACGCCGATTTCCAGTACGCTCCTTCCGACTCGGCCTTCATGGTCGTGGCGGATATGAACATTGATGATCTGTATTATGAGAACGAGCGGGTCGGCGAACTCATGTTCAACGCAGTCTATCTACCTTTAGAGCAGGGGAACCATCAAGTGGATATGCACCTTTTCCGGGACCGGAAAGAGGTGAGTGCCATTACCGCCTTATACCAGATGGGCGAGACCGACCATATCAGCGGTACTGTCGAGTTCATGCACTTCCCCTTGGATATCGCCAACCCGTTCATTCCGGATGATATGGCGAAAATGGGCGGAGACCTCGATGGTACGCTCGCTATCAGCGGACAAAGCGATAAACCCATGGCCGAGGGATATCTGATTCTCGATACCGCCTCCGTTTATGTAGGCGCCGCAGGTTCTACCTTCCGTTTCGACGATAAAAAGATAGAAATAAAGAACAACCGGATCTTGTTCAACCAATATGGTATTTACGCATACAACAAGAATCCGTTTATCATCAACGGAGAAGTGGATTTCAACAATTTATCCCGCATGACCGCCAATCTTAAACTAACGGCGAATAACTTGCAACTGCTGAACGTTAAGAAAAACGAAGAAAGCCTTGTCTACGGAAAGCTGTTCGTCAACCTGAATTCTACCGTACGCGGGCCGTTGGATGCCTTGACCATGCGAGGCGACTTGCAATTATTGGGCGGGACGAATATCACCTACGTGCTGAAAGACTCCCCGCTGACCGTGCAAGACCGTATGTCGGACATGGTAACCTTCACCTCTTTCACGGATACCTTACGCCGGCGCATGCCTCGTAAACCCCCGTTGCCGATGGGAGGCATGGACATGCTGATGACGATCCACATCGATCCCGCCGTACAAGCGAACGTGGATTTAAGTCCCGACCAGTCCAACCATATCAATCTGGAGGGTGGCGGCGATCTTTCCTTCCAGTATACCCCGCAAGGCGATATGTTTTTGAACGGACGCTACACGCTATCCGGGGGAACCATCAAGTACTCCATCCCGGTAATCCCATTGAAGGAGTTCAACGTACAGGAGGGTAGCTACGTGCAATGGACGGGTAACCCCATGGACCCGACCTTGAACCTTACGGCCACCGAGCGAGTCCGTACGTCCGTCACCCTAACCGGGCAATCATCGCCCCGCTTGGTGAATTTCGACGTAGGCATCGAACTGACCCAGCAACTGGAGAACCTAGGGCTGCAATTTACCCTCACCGCCCCGGAAGACATGGCGATGCAGGAGGAACTGACCTCGAAAGGCCCGGAGGAACGGGCGAAGCTGGCTGTCAGCATGCTCGTGACCGGCATGTACCTCGGCGGCGGCGGTAGCGGCAAGGTGAACGTGAATATGGGAGACGCCTTGACCAGCTTCTTGCAAAGCGAGATCAACAACATCGCCGGAAGCGCCTTGAAATCCGTGGATATCAGCTTCGGCATGGAGACGTACGACGATAATGGCGACGCCGGAGGTGGTACCCGTACCGACTACTCCTTCCGCTTCGCCAAGCGATTCTATAATGACCGTATCCGTGTGGTTCTAGGCGGCCGTATCTCTACCGGCGAGAACATTAACAATGGACAGGCGCAGCCGTTCATCGATAACGTATCCGTAGAATATCGGTTAGACAGCAGTGGCTCCCGTTACGTCAAACTTTTCCACGACAAGAACTACGAGAGCCTGCTGGAAGGCGAGATCACGGAGACCGGGGCCGGTATCGTGCTCCGCAAGAAAATGATGCATCTCAGGGAGCTATTCAACTTCAAGAAAACGAAAGTGAAACCAGTGAAAGAGGAAACAGAAAAGGAATGAATATGAAAAACGTTTTAATATATTTTAGGAAGGATGCCCTCCTAGAGCAGGGAAACATGCCTTCCCAGAGCAGGGAAACATGCCTTCCCAAAGCAGGGAAGGATACTTTCCTAGGACGAGGGGGGGTGTCTACCCAAAGAGCGATCCTATCGTCGCTGGCGCTACTCGGGCTGCTGGCCTTCTTATTCACCTCTTGCTCCACCACGAAGAACCTTCCCGAGGGAGCGGTCCTATATACCGGTATCAAGAAAATAGAGGTGAAGAACGAGGATAAGACCAAACCCGGCGAAGCCGCCTTGGAAGAGGTCGAGGCCGCCCTAGCCTATCCCCCCAACAACGCCTTGCTGGGAAGCTCCTCGATCCGGGTGCCTTTTCCTTTCGGCCTGTGGGTCTACAACGCTTTCGTGAACAAGAAAGGGAAGGTCGGCAAGTGGATCTTCAACAAGCTGGCGTCGAAACCGGTGCTGATCACCACCGTGAACCCGGATGTCCGCGTCAAGGTAGCCCGGAATCTATTGAACGAGTACGGTTATTTCAACGGAGAGACCTCTTTCGAGGTCATACCCGATCCCAAGAATCCCCGGAAGGCGAAGCTGGAATATAGCGTCACCATGAACGATCCGTATACGCTGGACAGCATCCAATACGTCCATATCCGTCACCGTGCCGACTCATTGATCGATGCCACGATCGGCGATCGTATCCTCCACAAAGGAGAGAATTTCAATGTCGTCCAATTGCAAGCCGAGCGGGAACGCATCTCGTCCTTGCTCCGTAACAACGGATATTACTATTTCCGTCCCGATTTCATCACCTATCAAGCGGATACCTTGTTGAACCCCGGGAAAGTGGCCTTACGGGTGGCCCCGAAGGAAAGTCTTCCCCCCTCGGCCCTCCGCCCTTGGAAGCTCGGGGATATATCCGTCTGGCTAAACGGCTACCAGAATGAGACTCCCACGGACTCGATCCGCTATAAGGACCTTACGATCCATTATGAGGGCAAGCTAAGGGTTCGCCCCTCGGTCATTTACAACCGTTTATATTTCAAGCCGGGGGAACTTTATAACCAGCGGGCGCAGGAACGGACGCAAACGGCCCTGTCCCGCTTGGGTATCTTCCGTTATGCCGAGTTGCAATATTCCCCCCGTGATACCATGCGCCGCCAAGATACGCTGGATCTGCGGATCAATACGGTCTACGATCTTCCATTAGACGGCGAGCTCGAGTTGAACGTCACCGCCAAGAGCAACGACCAAGTGGGTCCGGGCGCCATTTTCAGCGTGACCAAACGGAATGTCTTCGGAGGGGGCGAGACCTTCGGCGTGAAACTCCGCGGCTCTTACGAATGGCAGACCGGCAACAAGCTGGATGGTAGCAACTCCAAGATCAACAGTTATGAGTTAGGCTTGACTACCACGCTGACTTTCCCACGGGTATTGTTCCCTACATTCAGCAAACGGGACATGAATTTCCCGGCCAGCACCACCTTCCGCCTCTATGCGGACCAGATGAACCGGGCCCGTTTCTTCAAGTTGCTGGCATTCGGTGGTGACGCCTCGTATGAGTTCCAGCCTACCGCCACGTCTCATCATTCCATCACCCCTTTCAAGCTGACGTTCAACTTGCTCCAGCATACCACGCATGAGTTCGACAGCATTACCAACGTGAACAAGGCCCTAAAGAAGAGTTTGCAAAATCAATTCATCCCGGCCATGAACTATACCTATACCTATGATGACTCCCCGATCACCAGTCGCCGGAACCATCTTTGGTGGCAGGCATCCGTTACCCAAGCGGGCCTTGTCTTGGATGGGATTTATGCGTTAGCCGGGAAGAAATTCAATAAAGAGGATAAGGAATTACTTGGCAACCCCTTCGCCCAATTCATCAAGGGAACCGCCGAGATACGTTATAATTACGCCCTCGGGCATAAGCAATATCTCGTAGGCCGATTAATGGCCGGCGCTATTTATAGCTACGGCAACGCCCGTACCTCCCCTTATAACGAGCAATTCTACATCGGCGGAGCGAATAGCATCCGTGCTTTTACGATCCGCAGCATCGGTCCCGGACGCTACTATCAAAACAGCGATAACAATAAATACGCTTACATCGACCGTACGGGTGATCTTAAATTCGAGGCCAACCTCGAATACCGCTTCCCGATCCTTGGCGACCTGCATGGGGCCACTTTCCTCGACAGCGGTAACATCTGGCTGATCCGGAACGATCCGGATCGTCCCGGCGGACAACTGAAATGGGGTAGCTTCCTCAAGGATCTAGCCTTGGGAACCGGCTTCGGCCTGCGTTACGACCTCACCTTTATCGTCATCCGTTTCGACGTGGGTATCGGTCTGCATCTCCCTTACGATACCGGAAAGAAAGGCTATTACAATATCCCGAAATTCAAGGACGGCATGGGTTACCATTTCGCTATCGGATACCCCTTCTAGCTGTTCCATTCCTAGGATTCTGTGGTCTTATCCAAGGTATTTCATTTTCAATAGGTCAACCCTAATTGGAAATGAGATACTTTTGCGCTCTCATTTTAATAACAAACAGATTAATTAACGAACAGAATCATGAAGAAGATTTTTTACTTAATGTTGGTAGCCCTTACTGTGGGTATGTTCACCGCTTGCGACGACGATGATGAGAATACCACTCAAATCAACAACCCGGAACCCAAGGAACAATGGGGCAAGACGCTTCGAGGCGACAATCAAACCCTACTGGCCTTTCCTGATATCTATGCCGATTATTGGGAATACACCTATTCTTACAAAGATAATCCAAACATCGGCCTTCGTTTGACTGGAAAGTTCCCGAAGTCACGCTTCTTCAATTTCACGGTTTATAACGACGAGACCCAAATAGACGTATCCAGCATTGAAGACGTAAATATCCAACCCGATGACAGCTCCATCAACCCTTATGTAAAGGAAACAGACGACTACGGAGCAAATGGCTATACGATTTACATCATTCCCGCTAACACCCCCGCCAGCGCACGCGCCTCGATGAAGAACGTATGTGAGTTCCCGGAGGATGTCAATATGGTCTCCATTTTCATGCGTCTTTACTTGGCGAAACAATATAGCGGCGATGAGTATGGCGGCGTGGACATGCCTGCTATCCAAGCTTTCGATGTGACTACAGGTGAGGAAGTGGATTTCCCGAAGCGTGAGAAATGTAATATCCATGAGTCATTACAATTACCCCCTATGAACTTCTCGGTAGACATGAAGCAGCTTCCGTTCATGCGTGCCCCGCTGAGCCTGATGTATCCGAATAGTCCGGCTGAATATCTATTCGCCCGTATCAAATTGAATGAGGGCGAGGTAGCTACTTTCCGCTTCATTCCTCCTACGGCTCCTAAAAGCGTAAGCGAATACGCCACCGCCGATGTACGGTACTGGTCTATATGCCTTGGGTCAGCCGAGTCCTACTCGTATGCCTCTATTTATGACGAGGAAATGCCTGAAGTGGACAAGGAAGGTTTCGTAACCTTTATCATAGCAGACGCCAACTCCGCCAAACTACCCGATCTCCAAGCGAAGGCAGAAGCCAACGACGGTACATATATACTGACTTGGAACCGTAAGGAGCAAGGAGATGGAATCCTTGCCTTATACCGCAACATGGTGATCAACGAGGATTATCCTCATTCCATGCGCAAATTAATGGAATCCGTCTCTTTGGCCGCCGCTAGTGGCGATATGAGCGACTTCAACCCGATGACTATGCTCGCAAGACTGGCTATGGGTAATTGGGGACCACAAGGAAATAAATTTACCGAGGATGAATATCTAAGCGATAGCTTCAACTACGATAATATCCGTAAATAAGATAGACCGATAGACTAGTGGTTTATCACCAAAGCTCCTTGTACCCGGTTCATGCCGGAACAAGGAGCTTTCTTTTTACAGACGGGCCGTAATATAATCAATGATCTCCAAACAAAGATTCGTAGTCTGCTCGTTCACGTCCAGTTCCGGATTCAGCTCTACCAGATCCATCGACTTAACCAGATTCGTAGACAACATATGATCCACGAAGTTATTGAACTCATCCGGCATCAGTCCCTCACACACACGGGTTCCCGTGCCCGGGGCGAAACGGGGGTCTATGCTATCCACGTCTATGCTGAAATGCACGTTGCGGATCTTCCGTTCCTTCAATTTCCGCTTGATGTCCTCCGCAACGAAGCCGATACCTTTCAGATGGATCGTCTCCATCGTATAGACACTCAGCTTCTCCCGCTCGATCAAATCCCACTCGCCCTCATCCAGACTGCGGGTCCCGACCAAGAATACGTTCTGCGGGTTCACCTTGTTCCCGGGTGCGTAGACATTCACCAGCTCCTCGCTTCCCATCCCCATCAATGCGCTAAGAGGCATCCCGTGGATATTACCACTGGGTGACGTCTCGCTGGTATTGATATCCCCATGAGCGTCCAGCCAGATAATGCCGAAATCATCATAACATTTGCCCACGCCCGAGGCACTTCCCAAGCCCAGCGAATGATCCCCACCGATTACCAAGGGGAAAGCGCCGCCTCTCAAGGTATCATAAACCAACTCCGCCAAGTTGTTATTCACCTCTACGATGGCATCCAAGTATTTCATGCTGTTTCCCCGGGCGAATTTATCGGCCTCGCTAACCGGAGGCACATATAAGTTACCCAGATCGAAAGCACGATGCCCGTTTCCCCGTATCAACTTCATCAATCCCCGTTCCCGGAGGTGATTCGGGGCACGCTCTACGCCCTCCCGATCACATCCCAAGTTCAAGGGAACGCCTATTACATTTATTTTCATACCTTAGAATTTAGCAAATGTATCTCGTATGATACCAATAGCTTCCATCATTTGCTCCTCAGTAATCACCAAAGGAGGCGTGAAGCGGATGATATGATCGTGGGTAGGCTTAGCTATCAAGCCATTTTCCTTCAACGCCAGACAGATATCCCAAGCCGTCTTCCCATCTTTAGGTTCCGTCACGACAGCGTTCAGCAAGCCTTTACCCCGTACTTTCTTAATCATCGGATTATCGATCTTCTCAATCTCGCTACGGAACAATTCACCCATCTTGAAAGCGTTCTCCGAGAGACACTCGTCGCGTACCACCTCCAAGGCGGCGATAGCTACCTTCGCCGCCAATGGATTGCCCCCGTAGGTAGAACCGTGCTCTCCCGGAGCGATCGTTAGCATGATCTCATCATCCGCCAATACCGCCGAGACCGGACTGACCCCACCGGACAAGGCCTTTCCCAAGATCAAGATATCCGGGCGAATCCCCTCGTAATCGCAAGCCAATAGCTTACCGGTACGACCGATACCTGTCTGTATCTCATCCGCGATAAACAACACATTATGCTGATGGCAAAGATCATAGCAAGTCCGCAGATAACCATCGTCGGGCACCACGACCCCGGCCTCACCTTGGATCGGTTCCACCAAGAAGCCTACTACATCGGGATCTTTCAAGGCCTCGGCCAACGCATCTACATGATTATAGGGTATCTTTATAAACCCGGGCGTATAAGGACCGAAATCGGCGTAGGAACTAGGGTCGGTACTCATAGAGATAATCGTGATCGTACGTCCGTGGAAATTCTCGCTACAAACCACGATCTTCGCACGCTCCGGGGCGACCCCTTTCCGGCGGTATCCCCACCGGCGGCAAAGCTTCAAGGCCGTCTCCACCGCCTCGGCTCCCGTATTCATCGGCAAGAGCTTGTCATATCCGAAGAACTTACAGGTAAATTCCATGTACTCACCCAGTATATCCGCATGAAAGGCACGGGATACGAGCGTAAGCTTCTCCGCCTGCTCCATCAGGGCCTTCACGATCTTAGGATGGCAATGTCCTTGGCTCAAGGCAGAATAGCCGGACAAGAAATCAAAATAACGTTTTCCTTCCACGTCCCACACGAACACGCCTTCGCCTCTTCTGAGAACGACCGGCAGGGGATGATAGTTGTGGGCACCATACTTCTCCTCTCTGGTAATGTAATCTTCCGGTTTCATACTATAATTGAGTTTAAATGACTGACATATCGTAAGCGTTTACATCGGGATAGCTCAAAGATAAGCATTTGCGGCTAACCAATTGATTACGGGTAGGTATGTTAAGAAACATATCCACAAAAAAGAAGGGATGCCCCGCTCTCCCCAAGGAGAAACAAGGGCATCCCTCGCACATTAGACAAACAACATTTAGTTCCGTATCCGTACCTTATAGGTCTGGTCGGCTATCCGGACAAGATAGACTCCCGCGGGAAGGGCGTATCTCGTCTCGCCGGGAACGACCGCGAACCGGGCACGGCTGGCACCCGACAGGCCGACAACCCATGCCTCAGCCGAACGATCCGCACGGATATGGAGGGCGTTGGCAGAGGTCCAAACCGCCATGCCTCCCTCTACCGAGGCGTTCGATGTCGGGGTATCCGGGGTGTCGGGCGTGTCGGGATAATCGGGATCCACCTGCTCAGATTTGGCCGTATAGCTTACCACGAACGGGCTGAAGCTGGAAACGGAGATCTCCATATAGTCCTTCTCCAATTTCAAGTTGTCCTTAGCCTCGGAATACACGTCTACCTCGCCGTCCGAGCGGAGGTGGATAATCACGATATCATGTAGGTCTTGTCTTACGCCTTCTGGATACGGGATACGTACCGTCACGGTATCGGAGGGTTGCACAGGGGTTACGGCGGTTGTGGTTTCCTCGCCGGAAATCGTGGTCGTCACCTTAACCAAGGTCACTTCCATCACGATCTTCGGGGCATCATCGATACCCGCAGCTTTGGCGGCATCTTCCGCTTTCTTTTCAATCTCAGCCTTTTTCTCCGGGTCTTCTATATCTTCCTTCACCAAGCGGAGGCTGGAGAGTTCCGTATCCGATGGCAGGGATACGGCATCGGGGATGATCACGATCGGGGCCTGTGGATCATACGTTTCCACCTGCCCTTCCTTTTCCTTGGGAACGGCTGGCGTACCGATCGCAGCGATCTCTTCCGGGGTTACGGTAGATTCCGGCGTAAAGGTAGCGGTTATCGTCAAGTCGTCGGTACCGGAGACGGTAATATTCCCGGATGTTGACGGGGAACCATTATTCACTTTGTAACCACTGAACTTGTAATTTGGCAAGGCCGTATGTGCCAAGCTCAACACGGTACCAACGGTACCAACGGGTACGGCATCGCCGGATTTCACGACCACTTCCTTGTCCTCTTTTTCATAGGAAACGGAGATCGTGCCGCCTGCCGGCTGTTCGATCGTGACGTAACATACCGACTGGGGAGCTACCTCAAATTCCACCTTATACGTGCGCTTGGTCTGTCCATCCTCGGCGGTAACGACCAAGGTGGTGGCCGATCCATCCGGTACGGTAGCCGTGAACGATCCTGTCGGTTGTACGGTAACAGACGATCCATTCACGAGCAATTTAGCCTTCGTATCGGCCAGCTGGCCGGATAAGGTGAGGGTGGTCGTGCTTGGAAGTACCACTTTATATGCCATCGTAGAGGCGAGGAAGCCGGGGATCGGTTTCGCCGTCTCATTTCCTACCTTATACGAGAGGGAACTCAAACGGGCTTCCGAGGACTTAACCGTGGGGACCTTCTCAAATTCCACCTCAACATTCACCTCGCTGGCCGGCATCAAGAAGTAGGTCGTGCCATCGGCCTCTTTCTGCAACGGGACAGTCTTGGCTTCACTTCCGGAGACCTTCAAGGAGCCGAATACCATTTGGTAGCCTGCATCGGGAGTGGCGGCAAGCGTCACCCGCGTGTCGGGGGCGAGCTTGGCACCGAAGGTTAGCTCGTTACCGTTGGCTTTCAAGGCCAGCGTACCATGCTCGGGGGTAGCGAATGAGACAGCGTACGGGATCTTCTCGTACCGCATCTCTACCGTGACCGCATAGTCCGGCATGGTGAAGGTGTAGACGTTATCGTTGTCGGAGAACGGCGTAAGCGTTACCTTAGTGGCGGGCGCATCCGTGCGGTAGGCCTTCGGATAGCCGGAAACCATTTGGTAGCCGGCGGCGGGAACGACGGTAACCGTCACCGTCGTGTCGGGGGCGAGCTTGTCACCGGAGGCAACCGGGTTAGCATCGACAGCCAAGTCCAGCGTGCCCTGCTTGGGATCGGGGGCGGTGAAGGTGATGGGGCGTGGGATCTTCTCGTACAGCACCTCTACCGTGATCCCCGCGGTCTGGAAGTCAACGGGCATCGTGAAGGTGTAGGTGTTAGCGCTGCCCTCAACCGGTGTTACCCTTACTCCATAGAAGTCCGAATCTGTGACACGGGCCTTCGGATAGCCGTCAGCCATTTGGTAGCCTTCGGCGGGAACGGCGGTAATCGTCACCACCGTGCCGGGGGCGAGCTTGGCACCGGAGGTTAGCTCGTTACCGTTGGCTTTCAAGGCCAGCGTACCGTGCTCGGGGGCGGTGAAGGTGACGGGGCGCGGGATCTTCTCGTACTTCGCCTCTACCGTGACCGGATAGCCGGGCATGGTGAAGGTGTAGGTATTATCGGTGGCGGCGCGCGTAAGCGTTACCGTAGTGCCGGACGCATCCGTGCGGTAGGCCTTCGGGGAGCCGTCAACCATTTGGTAGCCGTCGGCGGGGGAGACGGTGATCGTCACCTGCTTGCCGGGAATAAGCTCGGCACCGGTGGTTAGCTTGGTACCGATGGTATCCAAGGCCAGCGTACCGTTCTCGGGGGTGGCGAAGGTGACGGCGTACGGGATCTTCTCGTACCGCGCCTCTACCGTGGCCGGGTAGTCGGGCATGATGAAGGTGTAGGTGTTATCGCTGCTGAAGAGCTTCACCGAAGTGGCGGGCGCATCCGTACGGTAGACCTTCGGGTAGCCGGAAGCCATTCGGTAGCCGGCGGCGGGGGCGGTCGTGAGCGTCACCTGCGTGCCGGCATGTACGGTTGTCGAGGAAGCGGGGAGCAGCTTGCCGTCCGCCGAGAGCGAGAAGGAGGCAGCGCCTTCCGGAGCCGTATAGTTCAGCGTGAAAGGAAGGGCGGGAAAGTCGGGACGGGCCTTCGTCTCGATCCCTTCCTGCGCCCGGGCAGTCATTGAGAAGACCGCCAGCAGGCATACGAGCCATAAACTAATATATCGTTTCATATCAAAGCGCTATTTTATAAGTGATGTTATTGATTCGGATCATGTAAATACCGGAAGGCAAAGCCAAGCGGGTATCGCCGGGGGCGATAGAGGCGGCGTAGACGACACGTCCGTCGGAGCGTACCACGGTAAGCGCGGCGGCTTCCCCGGAGTAGACGTGCAGCGCCCCGTCGGTGGCCCAGACACGGAGGGCGGCGGTAGCGGCGACGATCTCGTTGGCGGTCACCACGGAACCATCGGCGGCGCCCACGCTACGAAGCCGCGAGCGGGTGACGGCATTGGCGGTGATGTACGCCTCGAAAGGCTTCAGCGTATAGGCCGACTCGTGGAGGTCGAAGCGGGTACCCTCGGCGTTGAGCACGTAGATACCGCTGAGCGTGAGGTTGGCGAGGTTCGGGTTCGCTTGGAAGAGGAACACGCCGTTCGCGAGGGCATCGCCTAAAGTGACCGGAGTCGTGGCCGGTATCCTGATCGGCGAGCCGGCGGAAGCGGTGGCGGTGAAGGCTACCTTCGTATCGGCTGCCTCGGCGGCAAGCAGGTAGGGGCTATTGGCGGCAAGGTCGGCGGCTTTCGTGCCGTCGGCGGTCGTGCCGGGAAGGTCCTTCCAGCCTTGGTCGGCGGCGCCCGTACCGGTGTAGCCGGTGGCGGCGTAAAGGATTCCGGCATCCCCCACGGAGGCTTTCAAGGCGACCGGGCTACCGAAGGCCGTCCATTGGTTACCCAGCGAGCGGGTGGTAGCGAAGGTATCGGCCACCATCAGCTCCGTTATCGTCACGACCTGCGCGCCTTCCTCCAGAGTCAGGTTGAAGACGGCGGCATTCTCGGCATTGACGGTAAGCACGCCGTCCGATTTGACGAGAACATCCTCATTTGCGCAGCCGGCCGAGAAATCCCCATTGCCGGAGATCTCGACCTTCTTCAAGTCGTTCACATCCGTAAAGACCGCTACCGCGTTATCGGCGGCGGGAGCGGGGAAGCGCGTGATCGCCGTTCTTTTGCTATCAAGGCCCTTCTGCCGGGTACGGGCATCAGCGGTCGCTACCGCCCAGAGTTGGTAGGTCTTGCCGGCCGTAACGATCGCGGCTAAGGTCTTATTGTAGCGCATCGCATCGATGGACTGGGATGAGCCGTCAAGCGGCGCAAAGGCTATTTTAGTGCCAGACTCTCCCGCCTCAGCCGCGAACCGACATTCCATCCAAGCGTTGGTAAGGGTGCCGGTATTATGGATAGCGGTATGGGCGCAATGGAAAGTGGCAGGGGTCTTGCCCGGATCAAGCACGCTGAAGGTGCCGGAGTTATCGAGGCAGTAATCCGTCTCGGACGAGCCGGTGTTTTCGATACGGAAGTCGCCCGACAGCCTCAAGGTACCTTTATTGATCAAGGTAGAGGCACCGGATGCGCTGAGCTTCGAATCGGCATCCGACGCAATTGTCAGATCGCAACCTTCGTTGACGGTCAAGGCAGCGCCGCCGGTCGCGTTGATTGTCACTTGCTCGAACGTCAGCGTCGGGTTGCTGGTGACGGTGGCGACCATGAGCTTGTTGGTGGATACGGACGAAGCATCCATCTTGATCCTGCCGTTGAAGCGGGCCGACGTTCCGCTTTCTCCCTTTGTATAGCTCCATTTGTTGTCGGAGCGAGAGAGGGTGATGAGATCGGTGTCTCCGGTAGGCAAAGACAGCGGCTCAAGGGAAGCCAGATAGGTGGAAGAGGTCAAGTTGTCGGGCTGGCCGGGAATGAAAGAACCTTCCTCGTAAGTGGTCGGCAGTCCGTCGGCATCATAGTTGGTGATGACTTTCAGTAGCGGGAGCTTGCCGCTCGAGGTGGTGCCGATGGCGGTAAAGGCTTTACCCTCGCCTGTCCAACCGGCGATATCAGTGGCGACATCGTCGAGGTAGGTGTTGGCACCGTTTATCGCGTCGGCGGCGATGTTATCGGTGGGGGCTGCTGCCGTAGTTCCCACCGTCAGCAGGATCTTGGTGCTGGCGTAGTTGTTGGAAAGGGGAACTGTACCATTATCATTACCTATATTATTTCCGGCAATACGACCGACATGTTTTTCAGAGACGCTTCCGATAGCTTTCACTCCTTCGGTATTTAAAGCGAGGCAATCCTCTACGGTAATTTTACCGTCCCAAATCCACCCGATGATACCGCCAGCATAAGCAGCGTTGTTGCTGCTGCCTGAAGATTCCGCGGAAACAGTGCCTGTAGCAAAACAAGATTTAAGAACCACATGTTGAGCACCTCCGACAATGCCGCCGGAAGTACTTGTCGTGGCTGCTTTAGCGGTTATTTTCCCTGTTGAATAGCAGTACGATATATGACTCGGATTACTGCTATTACCATTAGGATCACTGTCGCCTACGATACCGCCCGCATAGGCGGTAGAAGTATTACTAGTAGCACTGACATCACCCGTGTTGAAGCAGGAAGCAATAGAAGACTTGACACTTACCCCTATGATTCCACCCCCCATAACCGGTGATCCACTGACAGTGATGGCTCCACTGTTTGAACAAGCGCTTAGCACCGAGTTTTCCTCTATAAGACCGGCAAATCCACCGACATTTCCAGCCTTGCCAGACACAGAGAAACTGACCGCACATCGGTTATGGCAATTGATGATTTTTCCTTTCGCCACAGTCCCCGCAATGCTGCCAAGATAGTAGTTGTTGTTATCAGAGCTAGTCGGAATAGTCTCCCAATTAATTGTTTGGGTGTCTCTCTCATCTGCCATTGTCAGATCCTTCACGGTCGCTCCATACAGATAACCGAAAAGGCCGACATGGTGTACCGAGGTTGAGGATATCGTCATTCCGGTAATGGTCTTGCCATTCCCGTCGAAGGTGCCTTGAAAGCATTTTGTGTAGTCGTTATCCAAGCTGCCAGACACACTAGAAACAAAACCTATCGGTACCCAATTATTCACGAAACCAGTGGCAACGCCATTAGGTTTAGCCAGAGAGATATCGTTGGCAAGCTTAACCGTGCTGCCCGAGAAGCCCGCGTTGGAGGGATAGTAACTGCTATATGTCTCATTGGTATTGGCGGTTGTCTTCCCATTATTCGTCACCCAAGCGATCCACGCGAGGCCGCGGGGGGTCTTGACGGTGTAGGTTGCGTCGGAGACGGAGACATCGATGCCATCCGTGCCGACATGGGCTGTCTGACCGTAGACGGACCAGTCCGCAGGAAATTGCATTCCTTCGGAGGTGAATAATTTATTCCCCGTCTCCGTAAAGACGGTTGTTTTCTTCTCGTCCATGAGTAGATTATCGTCTAGCCAAACGGTGTAGCCGGTGCCCTTCACGACGTTGATAGCGAAACACCTATTTTTGCCGTCGGTGGTGAATTGGATAGCAGGATCAAACGAGTTGCCGTTGGCATTTTTTATTTCCAGCCTCTTGCCGCTCTCCGGGGCGACCTCAAACCTCCATTGAAGGAAGGAGGAATACACACGCGAATCACTATTGTCAAGAATTGCTTTTTTTCCCGCAGAAGCCATTATTTTCGCATCTTCGGCCACATATAAAGAAGAGTTATTATCTGCCGTTATAGCATAATGGTCATTCGCTATGGGATTATCCGCTGTGACATTTATTTTGCCTTTGAGGATGCCACTTATAGTTGCTCCACCAGAGCGCAAATATATTCCACCTCCATCCCCAACGATATTCAATCCAGCATCTCCACCATCCAGAAGTAGGATACCTCCATCATCGTTCTTAATTACACGAAATTGACTCTTATTAGTTTCAGTCGCTTTACATTTCAGGGTAGACTCACCTGTTGCCTGGATACAGAGCGGCTTAGTTTTCTCCCCTATTACAAACAAATCGGAATCAGTAACAGCAGTCAGCTTTATTCCATTCAATATGAGTTTGGCACAATCATCATAATTCGGGGAAGTGGTTTCCTTCTCGCTTTTAATGGTGATGACGGGGCAATTGGTTTTCTCTTCCGAGCCCGTCAGCGTACCGGAGAACTCGGTGTCGGTGCCATTCGTCCCGACCTTGTAAAACCAAGCGTAATCGGTCGAGCCGGCGGCTTTCAGTTTATAGGTGAGGGTTAGTTTATCAGAAATATTAGCCACGTCAAGCGACTGTGTCTGCGCTTGCGCTCCTGCCATTGCCGGCCCCCAGAGGGCCAGCGCCAGGATACAGAACATCCGCGCGGCGGCCCGGAGGGTGAGCCGCGCGGATATCTTTCTAGAAAGATAAAATTCGTTCATATGAATTCGTTTTTAAGTGTTTGAAAATTTGTCCGGATCAGATCTCATCCGGGCTCTCGCTATCGCCGCCGGGGTTCTCGGGGTCGGGCGTAGGGTCGGGCGTGGGATAAGGCTTGTCGTCGGGCTTGGAGGGGCTGGTGGGGCCTCCCTTGGCGGCGATGAGGTTCTTATACTTGCGGAAGATCTGGTTCACGGTGTCGATGAAGGCGTTGATGGCCTCGGTAGGCTCGAGCACGGCATAGGCGTTGACCCGCTGGATGATGAGGTCGAGGGTCTCGTCGGTCGCCTTGCGGGCCTTGGTGGTATCGGTCTTCACGCGGGCGGCATACTCGTCGGTGCGAGTGGTGTCGAGAGCCTTGTAGGCATCGTTCAAGGTTTTCAACTGGGCGACGTAGGTGTCGAGGCGGAGGGTCTTGAGGGCTTCCGCCACGTCCGCCTTGGCGAGGTCGAGCAGCAGGCCGTCGATCAAGGCGGTCTCCTCGGCGTAGGCCTTGGCGTAGATCTTGTCGTAGGCCCTCAGCACGCTGTCCACCAGCAGGGCGGGGGCTCGCAGGGTCTCGTCGGGGCATACCTTATAGGAGCCGTTCATGGAATAGATGAACTGGAGGATCTTGTCCCGCTCCTCGTCTTTCGCCTCCATCTGGGCGGTAGACGCGCTCTTGGTGACGCGGTTCACGCACTCCGCCTCCCGGTCGAGGCATTCCTTGTAGCCCGGCGCGAGGGCCTCCAGATGGAGGGCGGTCACGGTCGTATCCAAGATACGGGCGTAGATCTCGTTGTTCATGCTCATGTGGCCGGCGTTGGTCAGCGCGGTCTTCGCTACCGATCCGATTTGTTTCGCTAAACTCATACTGTTTGTTGTTTTTTCGTTAATACTTTCCTCTTGTCCTCAGACGTAAGGTTGCCTACAAATATAGGACAATTCCTTTGATAATCACAGATTTCCCTATCGAATAATGCCTACGGTCGTCGGGATCGTTTCCGAGGCGTTTCGCTAGTCCGTCGCCTTCGTGAAGCGGATGGGCCATTCCAAGTCCTTGGTGGTGTAGACCGGGAAGATCCATTGCTTATGGTTGGTCGCCTTGTTCCTGCCGAACCAGCTGTCGCCCTCGTTGAGGTCGTCCTCCTGGTCTACCCCGAAGCGGTAGGGCGGGTTCTCCTCCTTCGACTTATACTCCACGCTTCCCCAATAGGCCGGGAATTGCGTGTCGATGGAGTAAGGGAGCGTCATGTCGGTGCCGGGCGAGGTGGCGATGACGTAATACTTATCGTCGCTCTTCCCCTTGCGGGCGATGCCGACGCCGGTGATAGGCTCCTTATGGGTATCGTCGGTCGTGAAGCGCAAGGAGACGAAATGGTTGTCGATCGCCTCCCATTCCATGCCCGACTCGGCGTCCTGTCCGCGCGGCTCGAAACCGTGCTGGCGGGCGTCGTCCTCCTTCATGAAGCGCATGTGGTAGATGGGCCGGCACTCGCCCTCGAAATCGAAGGCCACCCACCAGAGCTGGTCGGCGTAATCCCCCACGTCGAGGTATTGGTGGGCCGAGGTGTCGAGCATCTTGCCGATCTGCGACTTGTCCGGCCCCTTGGTGTTGAGCACCAGCGGGCTGTAGATTCGCTTCTTGCCGTCCGGCCCGGTGAAGACGCGTTGCCCGGCGGGATCCCCGTGATCGTCCTTGCCGGTACGCATCATGAAGTCGGCCACGATCAGCTTCGGTTCCTTCTCCAGCTTCGAATGCTCCTCCACGTAGGCGTTCAGGTGCTCCTTCAGCGCATTTTTCCGCGCGGAGTCCTTCGTCAGGTAATAGAGAGGGATCATGAAGCAGTTGGTGGAATCGCCCTTCGGCCCGTAGCGCACGAGGTGGAGGTTGCTGTTCTCGTCGGCGATGGAGTTGTCCCAGCTCTCGAAGTCCACGGAGGCGTTTCCGCCGGT
>ENA-UEQB01001205-UEQB01001205.1-human-gut-metagenome-genome-assembly--contig:-NODE-1205-length-22582-cov-6.366985_pt1 | contig 22582 bp, 11 predicted proteins | sample MGYA00242901_ERZ507918 | MGnify/ENA primary metagenome ERZ507918 (study PRJEB26167, sample SAMN06115405) | human gut metagenome | host: Homo sapiens | place: China:Sichuan | collected 2016-04-06... | reverse complement strand
TTTACAAACCATTGATACAAATTAGAAAGCCTTTTTAGCATACATCGCCTATTTTTGTATTTGTAAAATACAATTTATTAATATATGTGTGTTCGCACACAAATATTAACATTTTGTTTAAGTTATTGATAATCAGTGGTATTTTAAAATATTGATAGTGCTGATACAAATTCTAAAGCAATTGAGATGTTTCTTAAAATTCGTTACTTGGAATGTGCTTATGTTTGTGCTATCAAAAAACTTAAAAGGGACAAAAACACCTGCTGTTAATTTAAGTCTAACTTAAAATTTATACTATTAATGAAAACAAGAAGAACACAATTTTATCCACCATAATGGTGGAAAGTCGTTATTTCTATTCTAAATTATTAATGTTTAATCGAATGAAAAAGTGAGAAAAGAATCTCCGTTAGCCAGTATGCTATGGAAATTTATGTTATTTGTTGGCCTATTGTTGGGAGGTACATCTCAATTATATGCACAACAAAGCCAGGTGACTGGTTCTATTGTTGATGCCGAAGGAGAAGCTATGATTGGAGTCTCTGTAAAAGTGAAAGGTGCATCACATGGTACTATCTCTGATATGGATGGACACTTTAAACTAAGTGTACAGCAAGGGCAGACTCTTGTGTTTTCTTACATGGGGTATATCACACAAGATATCAAATGGAAAGGACAATCTACTTTAAAAATTGTGATGCACGAAGACGCCAAAGCATTGGATGAAGTAGTAGTAGTAGGTTATGGTACGGCAAAGAAAGCAAATCTGTCGGGAGCTGCAGTTAATGTAGATGCTGCCAAGATTGAGCAAAAACAACCGGTAAATGTAATGGATGCATTACAGGGAGAGGTTCCTGGTGTACAGATTACTGCTGTTTCCGGTGCTCCGGGTGCCGGATCAAGCATTCGTATTCGTGGTGTTTCGACGTTTGAAGCAGGAGGTACTGATCTATTCTCCGGAGAAGAAATTGTAAAAGCTTACGTTAACAAGAAAAATGAAGAAGTCTTTTATTATTTATTTGTTTCTGACTTTGAGTGTAGTACTCTATGCGCAGCAACATCGTATAAAGGTCGCTTGCATAGGTAATAGTATAACCTATGGTTATGGATTGCCCGACCGGGCTACACAGTCGTATCCGGTGCAATTACAGAAAATGCTGGGAGAGTCCTATCAAGTTGAAAACTTCGGTAAGTCCGGTGCTACGCTGTTGAATAAGGGGCACCGGCCTTATATGCAGCAAGATGAATATCACAGGGCTATTGACTTTGCCGGAGATATTGTGGTCATTCACCTGGGCATCAATGATACTGATCCTCGTGACTGGCCCGATTACCGTGATTTCTTTGTGAAAGATTACATTGCACTGATTGACTCTTTTCGGGTTGCCAATCCCGAAGCCCGGATTATGATTGCCAGGCTCACACCTATTGCCGACCGTCATCCTCGTTTCCTGTCAGGAACACGTGACTGGCATGGAGAAATACAATTGGCGATTGAAAATGTGGCCTGCTATGCCGGGGTGCAGTTGATTGATTTTCATAAGCCGTTGTACCCTTATCCTTTTATGTTGACGGACGCTGTACATCCTGATCCCGAAGGAGCATTTGTTTTGGCTCAGACAGTATATTCAGCCATCACCGGAGATTATGGCGGACTAAAAATGCCGTTGCTTTATACAGATAATATGGTATTGCAACGGGAGGTTCCATTAACGATTCAGGGAACTGCCAATGCGGGAGATCAAGTGACTGTAAGTATAGCTGACCGACAAATGAAAACAAAGGTAGGCCCGAATGGAAAATGGTCGGTAACGCTGTCTCCTTTAAAGGCAGGGGAGCTTTATACCCTGAAGATTTCAACCAATCAGAAGGTACTTCAATATCATAACGTATTAGCGGGTGAAGTCTGGCTTTGCTCCGGTCAGTCCAATATGGAATTTATGCTGAAACAGGCTTCGACTGCCCGGCTTGATATTCCACGTGCCGCAGATCAGGAGCTTCGTCTGTATGATATGAAAGCGCGTTGGCGCACAAATGCTGTCGAATGGGAAACGACTGTACTTGATTCATTGAATCATCTCCAATATTATAAGGATACAGAGTGGAAAGAATGCGCTCCGGAAACCGTTTCTGATTTTTCGGCAATTGCATACTATTTTGGTAAGATGTTAAGAGACAGTCTGAAAGTTCCGGTTGGATTGATTTGTAATGCTGTTGGTGGTTCTCCCACAGAAGCTTGGATAGATAGAACTAGTCTGGAATATCATTTTCCTGCCATTTTAAAGGATTGGACCCAAAATGATTTTATTCAGGAATGGGTACGTGGACGGGCTGCATTGAATATAAAAAAGTCAGTGAACAACCGGCAGAGACATCCGTATGAGCCCTGTTATTTATATGAGTCGGGTATTCGCCCTTTAGAACAGTATCCGATACGAGGGATAATCTGGTATCAGGGAGAATCGAATGCTCATAATTGGGAAGCCCATGAGGCGTTATTTAAACTACTGGTGAATGCTTGGCGAAAGAACTGGAATGATGACTGCTTACCTTTTTATTATGTACAATTATCCAGTTTAGATCGTCCGTCCTGGCCTTGGTTTCGTGATAGTCAGCGCAGAATGCTGAATGAAATCTCTGACATCGGAATGGCTGTGTCCAGTGATCATGGTGATTCTTTGGATGTACATCCTACTTGTAAACAACCAGTGGGAGAACGTCTGGCACGATGGGTTTTGAATAAGACATATCTGAAAGACATTGTTCCTTCAGGTCCCTTATTCCGTGGTGCAGATGTTCGGGGTGAGAAGGTTTATTTGTCTTTTGATTATGGACAAGGGATGCAAAGCTCTGATGGAAAGTCTTTGCGATGCTTTGAGGTTGCGGAATTTGAGGGTGTCTATTATCCGGCAACGGCTGAGGTAGTAGGAGAACAAGTGAAGGTATACAGTAAAGAAGTACGAAATCCTCGTTATGTACGGTATGGCTGGCAACCTTTCACGCGGGCTAATCTGGTTAATCGTGCGGGACTTCCTGCTTCGACGTTTCGTGCTGAATTTGCGGTGAAATGAGATATTTTGTGGCTTCAATAGGAAATATTTGACAAAAAAGTAATATCTTTACTCCGTTAATATCTAATGCCCCCACTATGATCTTAAATTTGACAGAAAAGATAGCCCCGATAGCATGTGGATTGCTATGTTGCTGTAGTATGGTTTATGCTCAGGGAAATGACACTTCGGAAGTCATGCTACTGGATACCGGTTGGGAATTTTCTCAATCAGGAACAGAAAAGTGGATGTCAGCTACGGTTCCCGGTACGGTCCATCAGGATCTGATCAATCATGAATTACTGCCGAATCCCTTTTATGGAATGAATGAAGAGAAAATTCAATGGGTGGAGAATGAGGACTGGGAATACAGAACCTCTTTTATAGTTTCCGAAGAACAATTGAATCGTGACGGAATCCAGCTTATATTTGAGGGTCTTGATACTTATGCAGACGTATATCTGAATGGTTCATTATTGCTTAAGGCAGATAACATGTTTGTCGGTTATACGGTTCCTGTGAAATCTGTATTGCGAAAGGGCGAGAATCACTTATATATTTATTTCCATTCACCTATCCGGCAAACATTGCCACAATACGCCTCTAATGGTTTTAATTATCCTGCGGATAATGATCATCATGAGAAACATCTTAGTGTGTTTACTCGTAAAGCTCCGTATAGTTACGGTTGGGATTGGGGAATCCGAATGGTAACAAGTGGAGTTTGGCGTCCGGTCACACTTCGTTTTTACGATGTGGCTACCATATCCGATTATCATGTCAGACAAGTATCGCTGACGGATGAAACGGCACGCTTATCTAATGAACTCATTGTAAACCAGATCCTTTCTCAGGAAGTTCCGGCTGAAGTAAGAGTTTGTGTTTCTTTGGATGGCACTGCTGTTGCAGAAGTCAAACAGCAGGTGAAATTGCAGCCCGGAATAAATCATATAATTCTTCCTTCCGAGGTGACGAATCCTGTACGATGGATGCCTAATGGTTGGGGAACTCCGACTTTGTATGACTTCTCTGTTCAGATAGCTTGTGGAGAACGGATTGTTGCAGAGCAATCTCACCGGATCGGTTTGCGAACGATTCGTGTTGTGAATGAAAAAGATAAGAATGGGGAGTCTTTTTATTTTGAGGTCAATGGCATACCGATGTTTGCCAAAGGAGCCAATTATATTCCTCAGGATGCATTGCTGCCTAATGTTACTGCTGAACGATATCAGACCTTGTTCCGTGATATGAAGGAAGCCAATATGAATATGGTTCGTGTATGGGGTGGCGGGACATATGAGAATAATCTTTTCTATGACCTTGCTGATGAGAATGGTATACTCGTCTGGCAGGACTTTATGTTTGCGTGTACTCCTTATCCTTCGGATCCTGCTTTCTTGAAGCGGGTAGAGGCAGAGGCTGTTTATAACATTCGTCGTCTTCGGAATCACGCCTCTTTAGCTATGTGGTGTGGCAATAATGAAATATTGGAAGCATTGAAATATTGGGGCTTTGAGAAGAAGTTTACTCCGGAAGTTTATCAGGGATTATTGCATGGCTATGATAAACTCTTTCATGAATTACTGCCTTCAATGGTCAAAGAATTTGATGCAGATCGTTTCTATGTGCATAGTTCTCCTTACCTTGCCAATTGGGGACGTCCGGAATCGTGGGGGACAGGAGATAGTCATAACTGGGGAGTTTGGTATGGTAAGAAACCCTTTGAGTCTTTGGATACCGATTTGCCGCGTTTTATGAGTGAATTTGGTTTCCAGTCATTCCCGGAAATGAAAACTATTGCAACTTTTGCTGCCCCCGAAGATTATCAGATTGAATCGAAAGTGATGAATGCCCATCAGAAGAGTAGTATTGGAAATTCATTGATTCGTACTTATATGGAACGCGATTATATCATTCCTGAAAGTTTTGAAGATTTTGTCTATGTCGGATTAGTCTTGCAAGGGCAGGGGATGCGACATGGGCTGGAAGCTCACAGACGTAATCGTCCTTATTGTATGGGGACATTGTATTGGCAGTTGAACGACAGCTGGCCTGTGGTATCCTGGTCAAGTATTGATTATTATGGTAACTGGAAGGCGTTGCATTATCAGGCGAAACGTGCTTTTGCTCCCATCTTGATTAATCCTATACAGCAGAATGACAGTTTATGTGTCTATCTGATTTCAGATCGGCTGGATACGATGGTGCAAATGGCATTGGAAATGAAAGTGGTAGATTTTGATGGAAAAACATTAGGCAAGAAGGTGCAGATACATCCATTGAAAGCTCCGGCTAATACTTCCCAATGTGTTTATCGCGTCAATATTGATGGTTGGCTGACTCCCGAGGAGTGTCAACGCTGCTTTTTACAATTGATACTTAAAGATAAATCTGGGCATCCGGTTGCAGAGGCCGTCCATTTCTTTAAAAAAACGAAAGATTTGCAGCTTCCTCCGGCATCAGTATCATATAAAATGAAACAGACAGATGGTAAATGTGAATTGACTCTTTTCTCGTCAACATTGGCAAAAGACCTTTTCATTGAGATTCCATTGCAAGGAGCCCGTTACAGTGACAACTTCTTTGACCTTCTGCCTGGAGAACGTAAAAAAGTGATTATTACTTCTCCTCAGATAAAAAAAGGGGAGGAGCTCTCTGTAAATATCAAGCACATTCGTGAAACCTATAAATAAAACTAATTTATTAACTACTAACACCTAATTTTTTATTTTATGAAACAACTCCTAAAACTAACCGGATGTCTGGCACTGGCAGGGCTAATGAGTTCTTGCGGTTCAGTACAAGAAGAAGCCAATTATCAGATTATTCCGTTACCACAAGAAATTGTCACAACGCAAGTAAACCCCTTTATTCTGAAAAGCGGTGTGAAAATCCTCTATCCGGAAGGAAATGAGAAGATGCAACGTAATGCGAAATTCCTTGCTGAATACCTGAAGACTGCAACCGGCAGAGATTTCTCGATTGAAGCCGGAACAGAAGGAAAAAATGCAATAGTGCTGGCATTGGGATCGGAAGTAGAAAACCCTGAAGCTTATCAGTTGAAAGTCACCGACCAAGGTGTTACGATTACTGCCCCTACAGAAGCTGGAGTTTTTTATGGTATTCAAACGTTGCGTAAGTCATTGCCTATTGCACAGGGAGCTGACGTAGCACTGCCTGCTGTAGAAATTAAAGATGCCCCCCGCTTCGGTTATCGTGGTGCACATTTCGATGTCAGCCGTCATTTCTTCACAATAGATGAAGTGAAGACTTATATTGACATGCTGACCTTGCACAATATGAATCGTCTGCACTGGCATATCACTGATGACCAAGGATGGCGTCTGGAAATCAAAAAATATCCGAAGTTGACAGAGATCGGTTCTCAAAGATCAGGAACTGTAATCGGACGTAACTCAGGCGAATATGATAATACGCCTTATGGTGGATTCTATACGCAGGAACAGGCAAAGGAAATCGTTGACTATGCTGCTGAACGTTATATTACCGTTATTCCGGAAATTGACCTTCCGGGACATATGCTGGCTGCACTTACTGCTTATCCAGAATTAGGATGTACCGGTGGCCCGTATGAAGTATGGAGACAATGGGGAGTAGCCGATGATGTGCTTTGTGCTGGAAATGATCAAGTCTTGAAATTTATAGAAGATGTATATAGTGAATTGATAGATATCTTCCCGTCGGAATATATCCATGTTGGTGGTGACGAATGTCCGAAAGTTAGATGGGAAAAATGTCCGAAATGTCAGGCACGTATCAAAGCATTGGGATTGAAATCGGATAAGAACCATAGTAAAGAGGAACGTTTACAGAGCTTCGTTATCAATCATATCGAAAAATTCCTGAATGATCACGGACGTCAGATTATCGGTTGGGATGAGATTCTGGAAGGCGGACTTGCTCCTAATGCAACTGTTATGTCATGGCGTGGTGAAAGTGGTGGCATTGAAGCTGCCAAGCAGAAACACGATGTTATCATGACACCGAACACTTATCTGTATTTTGATTATTATCAAGCTAAAGATACTGAAAACGAACCTTTTGGTATCGGAGGTTATTTGCCAATCGAAAGAGTTTACAGCTACGAGCCCATGCCGGCTTCTCTTACTCCGGAAGAACAGCAATATATAAAAGGTGTACAAGCTAATCTTTGGACAGAATATATTGCTACTTTCTCTCATGCTCAATATATGGTATTGCCTCGTTGGGCAGCTTTGTGTGAAGTACAGTGGTCAACACCTGATAAGAAGAACTATGAAGATTTCTTATCTCGTCTTCCACGACTGATTAAATGGTATGATGCAGAAGGATACAATTATGCAAAGCACGTATTTGATGTGAAAGCTGAATTTAATCCGAATCCGGATGATGGTACTTTAGACATTATACTTTCTACAATCGACAATGCACCTGTCCATTACACTTTGGATGGTACTGAGCCGACTAGCGCTTCTCCAGTTTATGACGGTGTCTTGAAAGTCAAGGAGAATGTAGATTTCTCAGCTATTGCCATTCGTCCCACAGGAAATAGTCGTGTCGTTTCAGAGAAAATCAATTTCAGTAAATCAAGCATGAAGCCGATTGTTGCTAATCAGCCTGTGAATAAACAATATGAGTTTAAAGGTGTGACTACTTTGGTCGATGGCCTGAAGGGAAATGGTAACTATAAAACCGGACGTTGGATTGCATTTAGAGGTAATGATATGGATGTGACCATTGATTTCAAACAGCCTACAGAGATTTCAAGTGTTGCCATTTCTACATGTGTAGAGAAGGGAGACTGGGTATTTGATGCAAGAGAATTTTCTGTGGAGGTATCAGATGATGGCACGAACTTCAAGAAAGTGGCATCCGAAAACTATCCTGCAATGAAGGAAACTGATAAAAATGGTATCTATGACCATAAACTAACATTTACACCTGTAACAGCACAATATGTGAAAGTGATAGCTTCGCCCGAGAAAAGTATTCCGGAATGGCACGGTGGAAAGAATTATCCAGGTTTTTTATTTGTAGACGAAATTACTGTTAATTAATGAATATAAGAAAGAGATACACTAAAGTTTGTCTTTTCTTATGGGTAATCGGGATGTGCTTTTGTGCACATCCCATAAAAGCACAGTCCGTAATACCTGTTCCCTTAAAGATGGAGCAGGGTACGGGCTCTTTTTTACTTTCTGAAAAAACTAAGCTTTATACAAACTTACAAGGAGAAGAAGCTGCTCTTCTTGGCGACTATTTGAAAACTGCCTTATCACTACAATTTAAGGAAGGAAAGAAGAAAGATAAACAGAATGTCTTGTCTTTACTAATATCAGAAAAGAATCCTCTGCTGGTGTCACCGGAAAGTTATATACTGTCTGTTACTCCTGAGCATATTTTAATCAAAGCTTCTTCTGGGGCAGGACTATTTTATGGAATTCAGACATTGTTGCAGCTGTCTCAGCCTTCGGGTACAGATTATTCTATAACTTCTGTTGATGTGCAGGATACCCCTCGTTTTGCCTATCGTGGAATGATGCTGGATGTTTCCCGTCACTTCCTCTCTAAAGAATTTGTGAAAAAACAGATAGATGCACTGGCATTTTATAAAATAAACCGATTGCATTTACATCTGACAGATGCGGCAGGATGGCGACTTGAAATAAAGCAATATCCTTTGTTGACGGAATTTGCAGCTTGGCGTACAGATGCTAACTGGAAGAAGTGGTGGAACGGCGGACGGAAATATCTTCGCTATGATGAACCCGGTGCTTCCGGTGGTTACTATACTCAAGATGATATGAAGGAGATTATTGCATATGCACGACAACATTATATCACAATCATTCCTGAAATAGAGATGCCTTCTCACTCGGAAGAAGTATTGGCTGCCTATCCGCAATTATCCTGTTCGGGCGAACCATACAAGAATGCTGATTTCTGCGTGGGGAATGAAGAGACATTCACTTTCCTGGAAAATGTATTAACTGAGGTAATGGAACTTTTTCCATCGGAATATATACATATAGGCGGTGATGAAGCTGGTAAGGGGGCATGGAAGACTTGTCCGAAATGTCAGAAAAGGATGCAGGATGAACATCTTTCTAATGTAGACGAGCTGCAGAGTTATCTGATTCATCGTGTAGAACTGTTCCTGAATGCTCACGGACGTAAGTTATTGGGATGGGATGAAATCCTCCAAGGTGGTTTGGCTCCTAATGCTACTGTAATGTCATGGCGTGGCGAAGAAGGAGGCATTGCTGCTGTACGTTCTGGTCATCAGGCAATAATGACACCCGGTAAATATTGCTATTTGGATAGTTACCAGGACGCTCCATATTCTCAGCCGGAAGCTATCGGAGGGTATCTGCCATTGGAGAAAGTTTATTCGTACAATCCAGTCTCAGATTCTTTAACCGTAGAACAGGCAGAACTTGTTTATGGTGCGCAGGGTAATCTCTGGGCTGAGTATATTCCTACACCGGAACATATGGAGTATATGATATATCCTCGTATCTTGGCTTTGGCAGAAGTGGCGTGGTCAGCTCCTGAACGTAAATCATGGCCCAATTTCCATAATCGTGCTTTAAAAGCGGTTGATGATTTGCAAGCAAAGGGATATCATACTTTTGATCTTAAAAATGAGATTGGAAGTCGTCCGGAGTCTTTAAAACCGATCAACCATCTGGCTGTAGGGAAGAAGGTTATTTATAATGCTCCCTATAGTCCTCATTATCCGGCTCAGGGAAATACAGCTCTGACTGATGGTATTCGTGGCGACTGGACCTATGGAGATGGATCTTGGCAAGGATTTATCGATAAAAAACGTTTGGACGTTATAATTGATATGGGGACAAAGACTTCCATCCATTCGGTTTCTGCCGATTTTATGCAAGTAGTAGGAGCAGAAGTCTTTCTGCCTGAGTCTGTCCTTATTTCTGTTTCCGATGATGGGGCCAACTTCACAGAGTTGAAACAATACACTTCTAAGGTTAATAAAGACGAAGCTATTAAATTTATTAGTGTTTCATGGGAAGGCAATACTAAAGGTCTGTATATACGCTATCAAGCTTGCGTCGGAGAAGAATTTGGCGGATGGATATTTACGGATGAAATAGTTGTGAAATAATTAGATGTATATTTATGACTTTAAATATTAAGAATTTATTAGGAATAGCCGTACTTTTTTCTTTCTCTGTGATCAGTGCGCAAGTACGTACCTCATACACTTTTGAGAAAGGATGGAAGTTTACGCGTGAAGATAATGCCGATTTTATTCAGCCTGACTATAATGACGTCAAGTGGCAATCGGTAGTAGTACCTCATGACTGGGCTATTTATGGACCTTTTGGTATAGATAATGATAAGCAGTTGACCGCCATTGCCCAAGACGGGCAGAAAGAGGCAATGGAGCATGCCGGACGTACGGGGGGCCTTCCTTTTGTGGGGGTAGGCTGGTATCGGCTGAATTTTGATGCTCCTTCTTTTGCTAAGGGTAAAAAGGCAACATTGATTTTTGATGGAGCTATGAGCCATGCACGTGTATATGTCAATGGTAAGGAGGCTGGCTATTGGCCCTATGGATACAATACTTTCTATCTGGATGTAACCCCTTATCTGAAAGAGGGGATGATGAATACTTTGGCTGTTCGTCTGGAGAATAAAACGGAATCCTCTCGCTGGTATCCGGGAGCCGGACTTTACAGGAATGTGCATTTGGTAGTGACGGAAGATGCACATATTCCGACATGGGGTACACAGTTAACTACTCCGGTAGTAAAGGACGACTATGCGAAAGTTAATATAAAGACTACTTTGGTTGTTCCTTCCGGAAAACAATTTGATGCTTATCGTATTGTGACTGAACTAAAAGATAAAAATGGAAAGGTAGTAACTACTAATGAAAAACAAGGCACTCGTTTTGATGATAATGTCTTTAGTCAGGAACTTGTTGTTACTCATCCGGCTTTATGGAGTCCGGAAACTCCTGTTCTGTATCAAGCCGTCTCTAAAGTCTATGAAGGCAATACATTGAAAGATGAATATGTAACATCATTCGGTATCCGTACTATTGAAGTCATTCCCAACAAAGGATTTTTCCTGAATGGGAAGAGAACTCCATTCAAAGGTGTATGCAATCATCATGATCTCGGTCCTTTGGGAGGTGCCGTAAATGATGCCGCCATCCGTCATCAGATTCGTATCCTGAAAGATATGGGCTGTAATGCGATCCGTACTTCTCATAATATGCCTGTTCCTGAATTGATCAGAGCTTGTGATGAGATGGGAATTATGGTGATGGCAGAATCGTTTGATGAATGGAAAGCTATGAAGGTAAGGAACGGTTATCGCCATGTTTTTGACGAATGGGCAGTGAAGGATTTGACGAACTTAATACGCCATTATCGTAATAATCCGAGTGTGGTGATGTGGTGTATCGGAAATGAGGTTCCCGAACAGTGGGATGGGAATAAAGGACCTAAAATGTCTTATTTCCTGCAAGAAATCTGTCATCGTGAAGACCCGACCCGTCCTGTCACACAGGGGATGGATGCACCGGATGCCGTTGTCAATAATAATATGGCTGCAGTAATGGATGTTGCCGGATTTAACTATAGACCGCATAAATATCAGGAAAATTATAAAAAGCTTCCCCAGCAGATTGTTTTGGGGAGTGAGACTGCTTCTACAGTTAGCTCTCGTGGAGTATACAAATTCCCCGTTACCCGTCAATGGATGAAGAAGTATGACGATCATCAGTCTTCTTCTTATGATGTAGAGTCTTGCTCCTGGTCCAATCTTCCCGAAGATGACTTTATCCAGCATGAAGATCTGCCTTATTGTATAGGAGAGTTTGTTTGGACAGGATTCGATTATCTGGGCGAACCGACTCCCTATTATACAGATTGGCCTAGTCATTCTTCCCTGTTTGGTATTATCGATTTAGCAGTTTTGCCGAAAGATCGCTACTATCTCTATCGCAGTCACTGGAATAAAGAAGAGGAGACACTGCATATTCTTCCTCATTGGAACTGGGCGGGACGTGAAGGAGAGATAACTCCTGTCTTTGTCTATACTAACTATCCTTCAGCTGAATTATTTATCAATGGAAAGAGTCAGGGAAAACGTATCAAAGACCTTTCTGTAACCATCAATAATAGTGCTGACTCTGTTTCAATAATGAACTTGAAGCGTCAGAGTCGTTATCGTCTGATGTGGATGGATACAAAATATGAGCCGGGTACGGTGAAAGTTGTGGCTTATGATGCAAATGGTAAAGCTGTAGCTGAAAAAGAACTTCATACAGCCGGTACTCCCGACCATATTGAATTGGTAGCTGATCGTGATGTTATTAAGGCAGACGGGAAAGATCTCTCTTTTGTGACAGTACGTGTAGTAGACAAAGATGGTAATCTGTGTCCAGATGCCTCCCATGAGATTAGTTTCAAAGTGAAAGGAGCAGGCACTTATCGTGCAGGAGCTAATGGGAATGCGGCTTCTTTGGAATCTTTCCAGCGTCCGAGGATGAAAGTTTTTAGTGGCATGATGACTGCTATTGTGTCTTCAACAGAACAATCGGGAAAAATAACCCTTGAAGCTACGGGTAAGGGCTTAAAAAAGGGAGTCTTGATCATTGAAAGCCGCTAGGAAGCTAAGAAGTAAGAAATATCGTTGTAATATGTGTAATTCCTCTAAGTGTATCGCTATGAAACACTTAGAGGAATTTCTGTAGGCTCAGGCAAGAGTTTAACATCTTGGTGGGCAAAATAAAAGCTGTAAAAGTATGTTCTTTTATTAAATTGTATTACTTTTGCATCGTTTTAGTACTGTATCCGTTTCTCTATGAACCTTGGTTCTTATATGGAGATAAGATAAAAAGGCTAAATCCTTAAGAGATGCGCTACTGCTTCATAAATGGATTTCATTTGTGGAAGTCAGGGCGCTTTTGTCTTTTAAGTAAGTGATGAAATAAAAACAAGGGGTAATGGGTGATAATGAATGATTTGGACAAAGAACGACAAACAGAGGGAAGGAAGGCATGGTATGCCATACAAACCTTCTATTGTAAAGAAGAGCATTTGGGGAAATATTTGGAGGAAAAAGGGGTAAATTATTTTATTCCGATGCGTTTTGTAGAGTATGAGACACTCGATGGTAAAAAGCATCGGAAGCTGACTCCAGCTGTACACAATCTGCTGTTTATCGAGAAAGAATTTACGGAAAAGGAACTATTAGAGAGGGTGAAGGATTGCACTATACCTTTTCTGCTTGTTCGTGACCGGAGTACACGGCGGTGTTATGAAATTCCAGACCATGAGATGTTGGAATTCCGTGCCGTATGCGATCCTAATTATAAAGGAACTCTTTATGTCGATACAGTAACAGCAGAAGCCCGTCCCGGACAAGCAGTTCGGGTGATCCGTGGCCCGTTTGCCGGACTCGAAGGTAAACTTACGCAATACAAGAAGAGCTATTACGTAGTTGTTACGTTGGCTACTATCGGCGTCATGCTGCACATTCCCAAGTGGTATTGCGAAAAAATCAACTAATCATAACATTACGATCATCTGGTCGACACCTTGTCGTCGGACAACTTATGTCTGGCTTGTAGAACTATTTTTCAAATTCAGAAGATAATCTATTTATTTAATAAAATATTCAGTTTTTGAGTAGAAGGATATATCCTGCTATTCTAATTTTGAGTACTCATAACAAATCAATGAAAGGAATCGTTTTAGCCGGTGGTTCAGGTACCCGTTTGTATCCGATCACAAAAGGAGTGAGCAAACAACTGCTCCCTATCTTTGATAAGCCAATGATTTATTACCCTATTTCAGTGCTGATGTTGGCTGGTATCCGTGAGATTTTAATAATTTCTACTCCTTATGATCTTCCAGGCTTTAAACGCCTTTTGGGAGATGGTTCAGATTATGGTGTGCGTTTCGAATATGCGGAGCAGCCTTCTCCGGATGGATTGGCCCAGGCTTTTATTATCGGAGAAGAATTTATCGGTAACGATTCTGCTTGTTTAGTGCTCGGTGATAATATTTTCTATGGACAAAGTTTCACCCGTATGCTTAAAGAGGCTGTTCGTACTGCAGAAGAAGAAAATAAAGCTACTGTTTTCGGATATTGGGTTGCTGATCCAGAACGATATGGTGTTGCTGAATTTGATAAAGAGGGAAATGTCTTAAGTATAGAAGAAAAACCTGTTCAGCCAAAATCTAATTATGCAGTAGTTGGTCTTTATTTCTATCCTAATAAAGTGGTGGAGGTAGCTAAAAATATCAAACCGTCTTTGCGTGGTGAATTAGAGATTACGACAGTGAATCAGCAATTCCTGAATGATCAGGAACTTAAAGTGCAGCTACTGGGGCGTGGATTCGCCTGGCTAGATACGGGAACTCATGATTCTCTTTCAGAAGCCAGTACTTTTATTGAAGTTATAGAAAAACGTCAAGGTTTGAAAGTCGCTTGCTTAGAAGGTATTGCATTACGTCATGGATGGATCACTGCTGATAAGATGCGCGAACTGGCCAAGCCTATGCTGAAGAATCAGTATGGGCAATATTTGCTTAAAGTCATTGATGAACTTAAACAGAAGTAATACTCAATTTTCAAAATAATCACAGTGAAAGTTATTAAAACATCTATAGAAGGTGTAGTCATTATTGAACCTCGCTTGTTTAAGGATGATCGTGGCTATTTCTTCGAATCTTTCTCTCAACGGGAGTTTGAGGAGAAGGTTGGTAAAGTAAATTTTGTACAAGACAATGAAAGTAAATCAAGCTATGGAGTCTTGCGTGGTTTACATTTTCAAAGATCTCCTTATGCACAAAGTAAATTGGTTCGTGTCATTAAGGGTGCTGTGTTAGATGTTGCGGTAGATATTCGTAAGGGATCGTCAACATTTGGAAAGTACGTGTCTGTAGAACTAACAGAAGATAATCATCGCCAATTTTTTATTCCTCGTGGCTTTGCGCATGGATTTAGTGTCTTGACGAATGAGGTCATTTTTCAATATAAATGTGATAACTTCTATGTACCGCAGAGTGAAGGAGCTCTGGCATGGGATGATCCGGATTTGGGTATTGATTGGAAAGTGCCGGCAAATGAGATTGTTTTGTCAGAAAAAGATAGACGTCATGAGAGATTGCGGGACGCTTCTTGGCTGTTTGATTATAATGAATATTTATACTGATGATATAACAGAATCTAAATTAAAGACCAAACTATTTTGGGGAAGTAATGATTACTAATTGTACAAACTTTATAAGAAATTGTTATGTGCATTGAATATTCTTCTGTTAATATTGATAAGCTGTTTTGTTGATTTGACAGTTTGAAAGATATGTAAGGATAAAACTGCTATATTTTACTTAAAAACGAATATTGATAGTTTTGAGAAACTTGGTCCTTAATCTATGGATAATATTTTGCAAAAATAATTCGGATATGTATATGGGTAGGGAAGAGATTGGAAAGAATAGACCTTGTATTGAAGATTATTTTATATTAATAGGAAAGTTGATTGCAATTAATAGAACGCAAAATATTGTCTAAAATTATAATATGAACTGTTGATTGTTTATTGATGTATAGATAATTTGCTGGTTTATTTCACATTCTCCTTCATTCCTTCAAGTTTGTCAGTCTTACCATTGATGGCAGCTTCATTCAGCACTTTCGTTGTTTCCTGGAAAGATGCAGCGGACATAAAGCTTGAAGTCTGCAATGCAGCACGCGTAATACCCTGAAGAATCTGAGTAGAAGTGGCAGCTACAGCATCACGCACCTCAACAGGTTTCAAGTCACGGCGCTTCAGCATACTGTTCTCATCACGCAACTTACGGGCAGTCACAATCTGTCCCGGCTGCATACTCTGAGAATCACCTGCATCAACTACAACTTTTTTACCCCAGATACGATCATTCTCTTCCATAAACTCAAGCTTATCCACAACCTGTTGTTCCAAGAAACGAGTATCACCCGGCTCATCGATCTGTACCTTACGCATCATCTGGCGAACGATAATTTCAAAATGTTTATCATTGATCTTCACACCCTGCAGACGGTATACATCCTGAACTTCATTCACGATATATTCCTGTACAGCCGTAGGACCTTTAATTGCCAAAATATCAGCCGGAGTAGTAGCACCGTCAGACAACGGAGTACCAGCACGCACATAGTCGTTCTCCTGTACCAGAATCTGTTTAGACAATGCAACAAGATATTTCTTCACTTCACCCGTTTTTGAAGTCACAATGATTTCACGGTTACCACGCTTAATTTTACCCATTGTAACCTCACCGTCAATTTCAGAAACGACAGCAGGATTAGATGGATTACGTGCTTCAAACAACTCAGTTACACGAGGAAGACCACCCGTGATATCACCCGCCTTACCTACAGCACGCGGAATCTTCACGATTACTTCACCAGCTTTCACTTTCTGACCGTTTTCAATAATCACGTGGCCACCTACCGGCAAGTTGTAAGTACGAATCAAGTCACCATCTTCCGTCAGGATATGAGCCGAAGGAACTTTCGTTTTATCCTTAGATTCAATAATGATGATTTCACGAAGACCTGTTGCTTCATCCGACTCTACTTTGTAAGTAACGTTCTCGATTACACCTTCAAACTCAATCTTACCTGTTGCTTCAGTTATAATAACGGCATTGAACGGGTCCCATTTAGCAATTAACTTGCCTTTTTCAACCAGATCACCATCCGATACATATAATGTAGAACCATAAGGTACGTTATGTGTAGAAAGAACAATACCAGTATTAACGTCTACAAAACGAACTTCAGCCAAACGGCCTACCACTACTTTCGCAGCTTCACCCATTTCGTCTACGATATCTACCGTACGGAGTTCTTCAAATTCCAGACGAGCACTGTTCTTAGCAACAATACTTGCATTGGCGGCGATATTCGCAGCAGTACCACCAGCGTGGAATGTACGTAGGGTCAACTGTGTACCCGGCTCACCGATAGACTGAGCAGCAATTACACCGACAGCCTCACCCTTTTGAACCATCCGGCTCGTTGCCAGGTTACGTCCGTAACACTTAGCACAAACACCTTTCTTCGCTTCACAAGTCAATACTGAACGGATTTCAACGCTTTCAATCGGAGAATCCTGAATCTTCTTAGCAACTTCTTCTGTGATTTCTTCACCACCGGCAACAAGCAATTCACCAGTAGTAGGATGAATTATATCATGTACAGAAACACGACCCAAGATACGTTCATACAAAGTAGCAATTACTTCATCATTGTTCTTCAAGTCTGTACAAACCAATCCACGGAGCGTACCACAGTCTTCTTCTGTAATAATCACATCGTGAGAAACGTCTACCAGACGGCGGGTCAAGTATCCTGCATCGGCAGTTTTCAAAGCAGTATCCGCCAAACCTTTACGGGCACCGTGAGTAGAGATAAAGTACTCCAACACAGAAAGTCCCTCTTTAAAGTTCGACAAAATCGGGTTTTCAATGATCTGACCGCCTTCAGCACCAGCTTTCTGGGGTTTAGCCATCAAACCACGCATACCAGACAACTGACGAATCTGTTCTTTAGAACCACGGGCACCTGAATCCAGCATCATGTATACAGAGTTAAATCCCTGATCATCCGAAGAAATAGTTTTCATCAAGATGTTAGACAACTCAGAGTTAACATGTGTCCAGATATCAATTACCTGATTATAACGTTCGTTGTTGGTAATGAAACCCATATTATAGTTATTTACGACTTGTTCTACTTCGTCGTAACCTTTCTGTACCAGTGTTTCTTTTTCCTTCGGGATAATAATATCACCCAAGTTGAATGACAAACCACCTTTGAATGCCATCTGATAACCTAAGTTCTTGATTCCATCCAAGAAGTCGGCAGCCTTAGCCACACCACAAACCTTGATTACATCACTAATAATATCACGAAGAGATTTCTTAGAAATAATCGTATTGATATAACCAGCTTCAGGAGGAACAATTTCGTTAACAATCACACGTCCCACGGAAGTTTCACGCATAACGTCAACAATGTTACCATTTTCATCAACGTCTTTCACGATAACCTTTACCGGAGCATGAATATCTACCTTACCTTCATTGTAAGCAATCAATGCTTCTTCCGGTCCGTAGAATGTAAGTCCTTCACCCTTAGCACCAGCACGCAATTTAGTAATGTAATACAAACCAAGAACCATATCCTGTGCAGGCACAGTAATAGGCGCACCGTTTGCCGGGTTCAAGATATTATGTGACTGAAGCATCAGCATCTGAGCTTCAAGAATCGCTTCGTTACTCAAAGGCAAGTGAACAGCCATCTGGTCACCGTCGAAGTCGGCATTAAATGCCGTACATGCCAACGGATGAAGCTGGATAGCTTTACCTTCGATCATCTTCGGCTGGAATGCCTGGATACCCAGACGGTGCAATGTCGGAGCACGGTTCAACAGTACAGGATGCCCTTTCATTACATGTTCAAGAATATCCCAGATCACCGCTTCCTTACGGTCTACAATCTTCTTTGCAGATTTCACCGTCTTAACAATACCACGTTCAATAAGCTTACGGATGATAAACGGTTTATAAAGTTCGGCAGCCATCAATTTTGGAATACCGCACTCACCCATCTTCAATTCCGGACCAACGACAATAACCGAACGTGCAGAGTAGTCAACACGTTTACCCAGCAAGTTCTGACGGAAACGTCCTTGTTTACCCTTCAAACTATCAGACAGAGATTTCAACGGACGGTTAGCATCCGTTTTCACTGCACTTGATTTACGTGAGTTATCGAACAACGAGTCCACAGATTCCTGCAGCATACGCTTCTCATTACGCAAGATTACCTCCGGGGCTTTGATTTCGATCAATCTCTTCAGACGGTTATTACGAATGATAACACGACGATAAAGATCATTCAAGTCAGAAGTAGCAAAACGACCACCATCCAATGGAACCAATGGACGAAGTTCGGGAGGAATAACCGGTACAATACGTACAATCATCCATTCCGGTTTGTTACGTCCACGTGATGCACGGAATGATTCTACAACCTGAAGACGTTTCAATGCCTCATTCTTACGCTGTTGTGAAGCATCATTGCCTGCACGGTGACGTAATTCATAAGACAGAGCATCCAAATCCAAACGAGCCAGCAAATCATAGATTGCTTCAGCTCCCATCTTAGCGATGAATTTATTCGGGTCGTTATCCTCAAGATATTGATTGTCCTTCGGAAGTGTATCCAGAATATCCAGATATTCTTCTTCAGAAAGCAAATCATATTCGGCAATGCCATCTTCAGCTTTTACACCCGGCTGAATAACAACATAACGTTCGTAATATATAATTGAATCCAGTTTTTTTGTCGGCAGTCCGAGCAAATAACCGATCTTATTAGGAAGCGAACGGAAATACCAGATGTGAGCCACCGGCACCACCAACTGGATATGTCCCATACGTTCACGGCGTACTTTCTTTTCTGTAACTTCTACACCACAACGGTCGCAGACGATACCTTTATAACGGATGCGCTTGTATTTACCGCAATGACATTCATAATCCTTGATAGGACCAAAAATGCGCTCGCAGAACAAACCATCACGTTCAGGTTTATACGTACGGTAATTTATGGTTTCAGGCTTCAAAACTTCACCACTCGAATTCTCAAGGATTTCTTCCGGAGAAGCCAGACCTATTGAGATCTTCGAGAAATTGCTTTTCGTCTTATTTTCTTTTCTAAAAGCCATACTCTATATAATTGAGATTTGATAATTGAATCATTGGAAATTGAAGAAGATGCGGATGTCAACAGACCTTCATCAGTCTATTGACATCCCACACTCTTTCATTATTTTATTCTAGGTTGATACTCAAACCTAAACCTCTCAACTCGTGTAACAATACGTTCAAGGATTCCGGAATGCCAGGTTGCGGCATAGGTTCACCTTTCACAATTGCTTCATAAGCCTTAGAACGTCCTACTACGTCATCAGACTTAATAGTCAAGATTTCCTGCAAGATATGAGCAGCACCGAAGCCTTCGAGTGCCCAAACCTCCATTTCTCCGAAACGCTGACCACCAAATTGTGCTTTACCACCAAGAGGTTGCTGAGTAATCAATGAGTACGGACCGATAGAACGAGCATGCATCTTGTCTTCAACCATGTGGCCCAACTTCAACATGTAAGTTACACCCACAGTTGCTGCCTGGTCAAACTGTTCACCTGTACCACCATCACAAAGATAAGTTTTACAGTAGCGCGGCAATCCTGCCTTGTCTGTCCATTGATCCAGGTCATCCATCGTAGCACCGTCAAAAATAGGAGTTGCAAATTTCACGCCCAAAGTTTTTCCGGCACGTCCTAATACAGCTTCAAATATCTGACCAATGTTCATACGAGAAGGCACACCCAACGGGTTCAACACGATATCAACCGGAGTACCATCTGCCAAGAACGGCATATCTTCCTGACGTACAACACGTGACACGATACCCTTGTTACCGTGACGACCTGCCATCTTATCACCTACACCAATCTTACGTTTCTTAGCAATATATACTTTAGCCATCTGAATGATACCAGCCGGAAGTTCATCACCGATAGTGATCGCAAACTTCTTACGTTTCAATTCAGCATCCAGCTCCTTATATTTCTTGATAAAATTCATGACCAGATCACGAACCATACTATTGGTATGATCATCGCTAGTCCAGTTACTCAGCTGAATAGAAGTAAAGTCAAGTGAATCAAAGTCAGAAGCACTGAACTTAGATCCTTTAGCAATCACTTCTGCGCCCAAGTAGTCTTTCACCCCCTGAGAAACCTTACCTTCAGTCAAAGTCATCAGTTTCTTAACCAGAATGCGCTTCAAGTCTGCAACCTTTGATTCAAACTCATCATCAATCTTAGGCAACAATGCTTTATCTGCCAGCTTGGAACTACGATTCTTAATTACACGTGAGAAAAGTTTCTTATCAATAACAACACCTTTCAAAGAAGGAGAAGCTTTCAAAGAAGCATCTTTCACATCACCAGCCTTATCACCGAAGATTGCACGAAGCAATTTTTCTTCCGGAGAAGGATCAGATTCACCTTTCGGAGTAATCTTACCAATCATAATATCACCCGGTTCAATACGAGCACCGATTCTCACGATACCGTTTTCATCCAGATCTTTAGTAGCTTCCTCACTTACATTCGGAATATCAGAAGTCAACTCTTCCATACCACGCTTCGTTTCACGAACCTCCAAAGAATATTCTTCTACGTGAACGGAAGTCAATAAGTCTTCGCGTACCACACGTTCGTTCAACACGATAGCATCCTCATAGTTATATCCCTTCCAAGGCATGTAAGCAACCAACAGGTTTTTACCCAAAGCCAGCTCACCTTTTTCAGTAGAATAACCTTCAGTCAAGATGTCACCTTTCTTTACACGCTGGCCCTTGTCGCAAATCGGACGCAAGTCAATCGTCATGTTCTGGTTCGTCTTACGGAACTTCGGAACTCTATATTCTTTCAGAGCAGGTTCGAAGCTTACAAATTCTTCGTCCTCTGTCCGGTCATACAAAATACGGATTGTAGTAGCATCAACGAAGTCGACAACACCATCACCTTCAGCAGTAATCTGCGTACGTGAATCTCTTACCAACTGACGCTCGATACCTGTCCCCACAATCGGAGCTTCACTTCTCAACAAAGGAACTGCCTGACGCATCATGTTTGATCCCATCAATGCACGGTTAGCGTCATCGTGTTCCAGGAACGGAATTAATGAAGCTGCGATTGATGCAATCTGCTGAGGAGAAACGTCCATCAAATCTACTTCATTTGGTTCTACAACCGGGAAGTCAGCATCCTGACGAGATTTAACTTTATTACGGACAAATGTACCGTCATCATTCAACGGAGCATTACCCTGTGCAATAATCTTTTCTTCTTCTTCTTCAGCAGTCAGATAAACCAGACCACTATCTGAAAGATCCACTTTTCCGTTTTCAACCTTACGGTACGGAGTTTCAATGAATCCCAATTCGTTAATCTTAGCAAACACACACAAGGAAGAGATCAAACCGATGTTCGGACCTTCAGGAGTCTCAATCGGGCAAAGACGACCATAGTGTGTATAGTGAACGTCACGAACCTCAAATCCAGCACGTTCACGAGAAAGACCACCAGGCCCCAGTGCAGACATACGACGCTTGTGCGTAATTTCAGCCAGCGGGTTTGTCTGGTCCATGAACTGTGACAAAGCATTTGTTCCAAAGAAAGAGTTGATCACAGAAGAAATAGTCTTCGCATTGATCAAATCGATCGGAGTAAATACTTCATTGTCACGAACATTCATACGTTCACGAATCGTACGAGACATACGAGCCAGACCAACAGCAAACTGATTAGAAAGCTGCTCACCAACTGTACGCACACGACGGTTACTCAAGTGGTCAATATCATCCACATCCGCTTTTGAGTTAATCAACTCAATCAGATATTTGATGAT
>ENA-UEQB01001201-UEQB01001201.1-human-gut-metagenome-genome-assembly--contig:-NODE-1201-length-22619-cov-38.000754_pt1 | contig 22619 bp, 19 predicted proteins | sample MGYA00242901_ERZ507918 | MGnify/ENA primary metagenome ERZ507918 (study PRJEB26167, sample SAMN06115405) | human gut metagenome | host: Homo sapiens | place: China:Sichuan | collected 2016-04-06... | reverse complement strand
TGGTCATCGGTTCTGTGACAGATGGCTACAATCCACAGGAGGAGCAATTCGGGAATACCAGAAAACTTCTGGAGCAGTTAATTGGCAGTGACGCAGATATTCTGATCTGCACAAAGTCGGATCTTGTGGCACGGGATATTGATCTGCTGAAGAAGCTTGGACGAGTAACCGTTTCATGGTCAATCAACACACTGGATGAAAATTTCAAGAACGATATGGACTCTGCTTCTAGCATTGAGTGCCGCATCGCTGCTATGAAGCAGGTATATGAAGCAGGTATCCGTACAGTCTGTTTCGTATCCCCGGTATTCCCCGGTATCACGGACTTTGAAGCCATCTTTGAGCGGGTAAAGAATCAGTGCGATCTGTTCTGGCTCGAAAATCTCAATCTTCGAGGCGGTTTTAAAAAGACAATTATGGATTATATCGCCGAAAAATATCCTGATCTTGTACCGCTTTACGATGAGATCTATAACAAGCATAACCGCAGCTACTTTGAAGCGCTTGAAGTAAAAGCTGCGGAAATAGCTAAGAAGTATGATTGTCCCTTTGTGGATAATGAAATGCCTTATGGCAGAGTCCCGCAGGGACATCCGGCAATCGTGGATTATTTCTATCATGAGGAAATCCGAGGGACAGAAAATACCGGAAAAAGAAATCGTTAAACAGAAATTTTGTAAGAACTTTGAACGAGGGAGACTCCTTGTCCGAAGGGCAAGAAGGTGCAGCCGAGAAGATTTAGAACAATTCCAGTTTGTCGAAACCTCAACATCAGGGTTTGGGGCAGTCACGCTATCCAAACCTCCAATTTTCCGCGCCAAGGGTGCAAAATCTTGGCCAGTATTGCCGTTGCGCCGCAGGGACTTTTGGGTTATACTGTTGACTTGTATCTTGTTTTGTATTTTCCTGTTCAGCCGAGCCAAAGGAGGCATCCTTACGAACTATCTGTTTCAATTTGCGCGCATTCTGGCGTTCTGTTTTCTGGGCGAGATCTGCCACGCAGTGCTCCCGCTCCCCATCCCGGCCAGCATCTACGGCCTGCTGCTGCTCTTGGCCGCGCTCCGCTTCGGCATCGTGAAGCTCGAGCAGGTCAAGGAAGTGGGCCTGTTCCTCACCGGCATCTTCCCGCTGCTGTTTGTGCCTGCCGCCGCAGGCGTCATGGAGCTGTGGGCTGAGATGGGCGAGATGCTGCTGCCCATCGTCATCGCCATCATCCCGGTGACTGTGCTGGTCCTTGTGAGTGCAGGCCGCACCACCCAGGCCCTCACCAGCCGCCGCGCTGCAAAAAAGGAGGCCGAACATGACTGATCTTTTACAGGGCTTCCTCTCTGGGTCCGCCGCGTGGGGCGTGCTGCTGACGCTGGCCGCTTTCGCGCTGGGTGCTCTCCTCAACAAAGCCACCGGCAAGGCCATCTTCAACCCGCTGCTGCTGGGCAGCATCTTCGTCATCATCCTGCTGAGTGTGCTGAACATCCCCTACGCCGACTACAAGGCCAGTGCCGCCCCGGTAAACTATCTGCTGCTGCCGGCCACCATCAGCCTCGCCATCCCGCTGTATGAAAAATGGGACCTGCTGAAGGAGAATGCCGCCGCCATCATCGCGGGCATCTCCGTGGGTACTCTGGTGAGCCTGGGCAGCGCTTTGGCTCTGACCCTCGCGCTGGACCTCACTCGGGAGCAGTACGCCACCCTCCTGCCGAAGTCCGTCACCACGGCCATCAGCATGGATGTCGCCGCTGAGCTGGGCGGCATCGCGGCCCTGACGGGTGCCATCGTCATCCTCACCGGCATCGCGGGCAACCTGCTGGCCGAGGTGGTCTGCAAGATCTTCCACATCACCGACCCCATCGCAAAGGGCGTCGGCATCGGCACCTCGGCCCATGCCGTAGGTACCAGCAAAGCTCTGCAGATGGGTGAGGTCGAAGGTGCCATGAGCGGCCTGTCCATCGCCGTGGCCGGCGTCCTCACCGCCGTGCTCTGCCCCTTCTTCGTCAGCTTCATTCAGTAAAGATAGACAAAAAATCGCCCTCTGTACCGGCACGATGCCAATACAGAGGGCGATATTTTTTGCTTTTTAAGGCCCGGCTTCTTCCCGCTCGGCTTTCTGGCGTTCTACCTCGGCGATGACCTCGGCGGCCTTTTCGTCGATGGCCACAGGCTCTGTCGCCGGGCGGGCCAGACAGTAACCCTGCAGCAGGTCCACGCCCATTTCCAGCACCTTGCGCAGCTCCGACAGCGTTTCCACGCCCTCAGCCAGCACATAGATGCCGCGGGGGCGGGCATAGTCGATGAGGGTCTTGAGGAACTGCTGTTTGTCGGCATCGGTATCAATGCCCCGGATGATGGCGATGTCCACCTTGACATACTTGGGCGCGACCGTCAGCAGGCTGTTGCCGTTGCTGTAGCCGCTGCCGTAGTCATCCAGCGCAAAGGCGCCGGGCGAACCGAGGAAATCCCGCTTCCGTTCCAGCTCCCGTTCGTTCATCTCTTCCTCCTCGGTGATCTCCACCACCAGCTTCGGAAGGGTGGCACTGTGGGCCTCGCAGTAGCTCGCCCAGTCCTCATCGCTCAGGCTGACGCTGGCTATGCTGTTGACGAAGATGAGAGCGTCAGCGTCCAGTTTACCGGCAGCTTTCAGCTCCTCGTAGCACTCACAGGCCCGGAAGAGAGTCAGCTTCTCAATATCATACATCCGGCCCATCTCGCTGGCCAGCTGCATTACCGTGAGCGGCGAACGCAGGGTGGGCAGCTGGGGCCGCATCAGGGCCTCATAGGCCACCACATGGCCGTCGTGAGCTGAGACGATGGGCTGGAAGTCGTAGTCCACCCGCCGCTCCCGGATGAGTTTTTCAAAGTCGCTGCGCTGCTCCATCGCATAGACACCGGCGCGGTAGCGCTCCATGTCGAACTCCCGTATCTCGCCCTTGGTGGAATGCTTGACTTCATACATTGCAAAGTCCGCATACTTCTTGAGGGTGTCGAGGTCCAGTGCGTCCTCCGGATACCATGCCACGCCGCCGGACATCCGGATGCACAGACCCTTGCCGTCCGGCAGAGCAGCACTGCTCTGGGCAAAGTTCTCTTCCAGCTTCTTGATGTCCGCCCGCAGGGCCTCCCGCGTCTCATAGCCGTAGAACAGCAGCAGGAACTCGTCGCCGGAAAGGCGGGCCACCACAGTGCCGCCGGGCGAGTTCTGCCGTAAGCTGTGGGCCGTCTGCCGCAGATAAATGTCACCCCAGTCGTGGCCATAAGTGTCGTTGATGGTCTTGAGGTTGTCGAGGTCGGTCATCATCAGGGCCGCGTGACGGAGAGTATCGGGCTTCTCGAACAGCTCCCCGCAGACCCGGAAGAAGGCCTGACGGCTGTACAGTCCGGTCAGTGCGTCATAATCGCGCTCGTGCTCAATGCGGTTGCGCTCGGCCACCGCCGCCTTGTAGTTGTCGGTGCTCAGGGTCACGATGGATTCCGCCAGCTGGTCCAGCTCCCGGATGCCGGTACGGGAAAATTCCGGCACAGCCTTGCGCTGTTCCTGTGCGTCCACCAGCTCTTTCGAGAGCTGGGCAACGGGCTGTGCCAGACCAAAGCTGACGAGGAAGGCGCAGGCCAGACCGATGCCCATTGTCAGCAGTACGGCAAGGCCCATCAGCTTCGTCATCGACTGGGAGAAGCTGAACAGATCGTTCTTGCCCACCACGCCGACGAGCAGCCACCGCTCACCCGAGAAGGGGGCGTTGCGGCTGTACAGGCTGATCTGCCGGATGCTGGCGATCTGCTGCCTACCGTCCATCATGTAATACCAGTAGTTGTTGCTGCGCCGGAGAGTCAGTTCCCATTTCGCATTCCGCAGCGGTACACTCTGCTCACCGGTGTTGGAGGTGACATGAAGATCCAGCACCTCGCCCTTCAGGTCGGAGGTGGTGGAGGCCAGCAGATAGCTGCCGTGATGGTCGTTCTGCAGCTCGTTCCACGGGAGTTTGGTGTCCATGTAGCTTTCCAGAAGCTCGACGCCCAGAACGCCGTAGACTGTGCCGTCGTCCAGGATAAGGGGCTGCGCGTAGGCGATGGCCTCGCGGTCGTCACCCAGCAGCTTATATGGCAGAGTCGTCCAGCGGCCATAGTTCGCCGCCCCCATACGCTCGACGTCTTCGTAGGCTGTCTGGAAGGGACGGACATAAAACACATCCTGCTCTCCGTCCAGATACTGCAGCGCAGGCGACCACGCCTTGTCCGTAGCGATGTCAAAGGTCTGCACCAGCTCCGACGGAGCGCACTCAAGCAAAATATCCGAGTTTACCACAGAGGGGGCTGCATCCGGGTCGAGGTCGCGCAGGTAAACGCAGGGCAGGCGGTCTCCGGAGGTGCGGCCCGTGAAGTCGTGGGTGTTCAGGATGAGGAAGATGCCCGTAATGCGCTTGGAGCGCAGCGTCTCAAGCATTCTGGGGGCTGCAGCCAGCAGCAGCGGCAGACTGTCGCTGCTGCTGGAATCCAGCGTCTTGAGGGAAAGCGTCTCGTCGTCCAGCATCTGCTGGGCGGTCTCATTGATGTAGGTCGAAAGATCCGTCAGCTCCTGTGCCTGCTGGAGCTGGTCCTGAATGTAGCCTGCACGGTTCTCCACCTGCTTGTCCAGGATGTCCACCGCGTTCTCATCCAGTTGGAGCGTAACGCCGCTGATCGCAGTGGCCGAAGCCATCAGCATGACCACGATGGCCAGCATGACCATCAGCGCCGAGAAGATGGTAACGAAAATAGTATGCTCTCTTCCCTTTGCTTCATCCCGCATCAGCAGTTTCATGCTTTTCCCCTCCTTCCGCTCATTTTTGTAAGACGCCTCAGCCTTCGTACTGACTCAGTGCGTCACAGAGGCTCTGGTACCATGCCTCAAAATACTCATCAGTCAGGAATTCCGCCTCGGCCTCTTCCGCACTTTCGCCTGCTGCGAGACGCTCTTCCACCGTGGCGCGGTCTGCCGTGGCAAGGTCGATCATGCTGTAGCTCAGCTTGCTGCGGGCGTCGGTGCCGCCCTCAAAAGCTTTGGTCGTGTACATTTCATTGGTATTCACAGCCTCCACGGCCTCCGTCAGGACATTTTCCATGTTGCCGGTCAGGGCGAGGCCGCTGCTGTAGATAGCATCCATATCGTTGGCGGCATGGGTCACGGGCAGATAGCCGGAACCCACTGCAAATGCGATGTTATTTTCCGGTCGGGTGAACCACTTGAGGAAAACCACGCTGGCTTCCACCTCGGCATCGGTGGTCTTTGCCACGGCCATACCGGCACCCTGCTGGACAGCGACTTTTTTGCCGCCTTCAAAGTGCGGCTTGGGCAGGACTTTCAGCTCGATGGCGTGGCTCTCGGTGTCGCTCAGCATCACCTGCGTCGGGAAGTAGGTCGCGCTGGAGTTGGAGCCGATATAGGCCAGAATGCTGCCGATCTTAATATCGTCGCTGCGGAAGCGGCCGCTGGCGGCGGCCCAGCCCTTGATATAGGGAACATAGTAGTTATCCCACAGCTTGCGGGCCGCGTCCTCGCTCAGGCCCATGGTCATCTTGCCGTCCTTGACGTCAAAAATGGTATCGCCCAGCTCTTTTGCGCCGATGAGCATGTAGTTTGCCACCGCGTCGCGTCCGAACAGGGCTTTGCCGTCGTTGGGCGTATCGGTCTGGGCATCCGTCCAGTTGTAGTAGGCTTCGGCGGTCTTGACCAGACCCTCCACCGTCTCAAGGTCGGAATACTGTGCGCCGGTGGCGGCAGCGAAGGGCTTCCAGTCGGTATCGTTCAGGAACAGAAGCTCCGTGGACTTTGCCACCGGGAAGATCTTGATGCTGCCGCTGTCGTCGAAGTCGCCCTCGGTCAGGTAGCTGTCCACATAGGCGGCGCGCTCTTCGTCGGTGAAATAGGGAGCAAGGTCAGCCAACTCGCCCATCTGGTCCATGGCATAGGCGGTGTCTGCATAGGCCATAAAGATGTTGGGCATGGCAGAAGCGCCCACCTTGCCCTGTGCCGCAGCCATCACCTGCGCCTCGAGGTCGTTGACGCTGCCCTGGCTGTAGCTCTCCACGGTGATGTTCTTTTCCTTGCCGACGGTGTCGTTGAAGGTATCCACCAGCTTATTGAAGCTTTCCAGCTGGTCGCCGTTGTAATATGTCCAGACGCTCAGATCTACCGGCTCGGTGTTACCCTGTGCGGTGCTCTGAGCGCCCCCGCAGCCCACGAGGCACAACATCAGAGCTGCAGCCGCCGCAAACGCGGCCAGACGGCGCATTCCGATTCGTTTCATTATGAACTTTCTCCCCATTATGAAGACTTATTGATTCCCAAAGATACTTTTATCATACCACCATGCGGTCAGAGATGTAAACATTTTCTGTCAGAATCAGCAATATCACAACAACTCTTTTCGGATTTTGTCGATTTTTACGTTTCCCCTTTCCCACAAAAAAGCAGGGCAGGCCCGCGCCGCCCAAAGCTTCCGGCTTTTGGCAGAGCGCAGGTCTGCCCTGCATCGGATATTCAGCTTACAGTTTGCTCAGCTGGGGACCCTGAGCGGTATCCTTCACGGCCCAGCCCATCTTGGTGAGCTGTGCGCGGATGGCGTCGGCGGCAGCCCAGTCCTTGGCCTTCTTGGCGGCGGCACGCTTCTCCACCAGTTCGGTCACCTCGGCGGGAACTTCGTCCTTCTTGCGGTTGTACATCAGGCCCAGCACGCCGGTGATCTCGTCGAAGGCGGCAGCGCCGGCTTCGAGAGCAGCCTTACTGGAAGCGGCGGACAGGGTGTTGATGTCCTTGACGAGGTCGAAGACAGCAGCCAGTGCGTCGGGGGTGTTCAGGTCGTCGTCCATGGCAGTGCAGAATTTCTTCTTTGCTTCCTCGGCCTTCTCCTTCAGCGTCTCGTCGATGCCGAACTCGGTCTTGCTCAGGGCAAAGTCGAGGTTCTCGCGGCAGGTGTAGAGACGCTCGAGGCTGTTCTTGCAGCTCTCGATGAGGTCCACGGTGTAGTTCAGCGGCATCCGGTAGCCGGCGGTCAGCATGAAGTAGCGGATGGGCTCGTAGCCGTAGAGGTTGGCCACGTCGCGGACGGTAAAGAAGTTGTGCAGGCTCTTGGACATCTTCTGATTATCCACGTTGATGAAGCCGTTGTGCATCCAGTAGCGGGCGAACTCGCAGCCGTTGGCGCACTCGCTCTGGGCGATCTCGTTCTCATGGTGGGGGAAGATGAGGTCCTGGCCGCCGCAGTGGAGGTCGATGGTCTTACCCAGATGGGTGCGGCTCATGGCGCTGCACTCGATGTGCCAGCCCGGACGGCCCATGCCGTAGGGGCTCTCCCATGCGGGCTCGCCGGGCTTTGCGGCCTTCCAGACGGCGAAGTCGGCGGGGTCTTCCTTCAGGTCGTCCTCCATCTGGCTGCGCAGCTCGCGGTTGCCGCTCTCGAGGTCGTCCAGCTTGAGGTGGCTCAGCTTGCCGTACTCGGGGTCGCTCTTGACGCGGAAGTAGACGTCGCCGTTCTTGGCGACATAGGCGTGGCCGCTCTCGATGAGGTCTTTCACGATGTCGAGGATCTGCTGGATATGCTCGGTAGCGCGGGGCTGGACGGTGGGCTTTTTGCAGTTCAGACCGGCGGCATCCTTGAGGTACTCGGCCTCGAAGCGCTGGGCGACTTCCTTCATGGAAGTCCCCTCTTCCTGGCCCTTCTTGATGAGCTTGTCATCGATGTCGGTGATGTTGGAGACATAGATGACCTTGTTGCCGCGGTACTCAAGGTAACGGCGCAGGGTGTCGAAGACGATGAGCGGGCGGGCGTTGCCGATGTGGATATAGTTGTAGACGGTGGGGCCGCAGACGTAGATGCGGTACTCGCCCGGCACCTGCGGCACGAACTCTTCCTTCTGGCGGGTCAGGGTGTTGAAGATCTGCATAGTTGAATACTCCTTTTTGTGGGACAGACCGAAGCCGTGATCATAAACCTCTCAGTCTCGCTTTCGCTCGACAGCTCCCCTGTCGAGGGGAGCCCTTGGCAAAGAGGGCCAGCTCCTGCGAGCCTGCCTGAAAAAGCAAAAGCCTCCAACGCCATGCCAAAAGCACAGCATCGAAGGCGGTCTTTTCTCAAAATCGCGGTTCCACTCCGGTTTGTCGCTCAAAGCCGATAACGGCGGCCATCCGCACTGCGATACTCAGCTTCCCGCAGCGTGCTGTCCGGGCGCACTTCACGCGGCGGTCTGCAAACAGGCTTCCAGCCAACGGCCTGTTCTCTCTGCCCAGACGATGCAGCGCTACTCTGCCCGGATAAACGCATTTATCCTTTTACAAACTTATTATAATAGCCACCGGGGCGTAAGTCAAGCGTTTGACTCCCCTGCCCGGCTTGTGCTACACTGGGCAAAAATGCAGCCCGGAGGTTTTATCATGCAGCTTATCACCGAACGTCTTTTTCTCATCCCCCTGCAGCCCGATGGGATGCGTGCCCTTCTGGCCCGCACCACCGACCCGGAGCTCATTCAGCCCTACACCGATATGCTGGACCTTTCCCTCGCCCACCCTGAGCAGTGGGTCTGGTACACCGCATGGGGGCTTTACCAGAACGATTCCGGCGACTGGGTAGGCGACCTCTGCTTCAAGGGCCTGCCTGAAAACGGCCAGCCGGAAATTGGCTACGGCCTTCTGCCGGAATATGAACATCAGGGCTACGCCACCGAGGCTGTCCGCGCCGCCTGCCGCTGGGCCTTCGAACAGCCCGGCGTCACCGCCGTCGAGGCCGAAACTGACCCCGATCATGCTGCCTCGCAGGCGGTGCTGCACCGGGTGGGTTTTGTTCCGACCGGGACTGTGGGCGCGGAAGGGCCGAGGTTTATTCTGCGCCAAAAGCCTTGACTTCATCGCCAAATCAGCGCTTTCCCCTTTACATCTCCCTCAACTTGTGCCATAATTTATTCTAATATAGTAGTTTGCGTTCTCAATGGTCTGGCAACATCCGCAAACTGCATATCGCAAATATGCTGTTACCCATAGGCATATCTGTGAAACTTGCGATTAAGGGAAGCTGCTCTCGGCGCGGCGATTCGGCGGCGCGGGGGCAGCAAGAGAGGGGTAATCTGCTATGAGCAAGATCATCATTCCGGAAAACTACACGCCCGCGCTGAACCTGTACGACACCCAACGCGCCATCGGCACCGTGAAGCGGCTGTTCGCCGACACCCTGTGCGCCACGCTGAATCTCTACCGCGTGTCGGCACCGCTCTTCGTCGAGGCTTCTACCGGCCTGAACGACGATTTGAACGGCGTCGAGCGGAAGGTCACCTTCGACACCAAGGACAGCGGCATCGAGGTGCAGGTCGTTCAGTCGCTGGCCAAGTGGAAGCGCAAGGCCCTGAAGGACTACGGCTTCCGCGTGGGCAAGGGCCTCTACTGCGACATGAACGCTATCCGCCGCGACGAGGACATGGACAATCTCCACTCCATCTATGTGGACCAGTGGGACTGGGAGAAGGTCATCCGTGAGGAAGACCGGAACGAGACGTATCTGAAGAACGTCGTGCGCTCCATCGTGTCGGCGGTCTGCGCCACCGAGATGAACCTGCACGCCATGTTCCCCCAGCTGCAGGATCTGCCGCTCCACACCCCCAACGTCACCTTCATCACCACCCAGGAGCTGGAGGATAAGTACCCCGACCTGAGCCCGAAAGAGCGGGAGAATGCCATCGTCAAGGAGAACGGCACCACCTTCCTGATGAAGATCGGCGCTCCCCTCAAGGGCGGCAAACCCCACGATGGCCGCGCCCCCGACTACGACGACTGGGATCTGAACGGCGACCTGCTGTTCTGGAACGAGCCTCTGCAGTGCAGCTACGAGCTGAGCAGCATGGGCATCCGCGTCAGCCCCGAGAGCATGGACCGTCAGCTCACCGCCGCCGGCTGCGACGACCGCCGCGAGCTGCCCTTCCACAAGGCTGTGCTGAACGGCGAGCTTCCCTACACCATCGGCGGCGGCATCGGCCAGAGCCGTCTGTGCATGCTGCTGCTGGGCAGCGCCCACATCGGTGAGGTGCAGGCAAGCGTCTGGGACAACGCCACCCGCGAAGCCTGCGAGAAGGCAGGCATCCCGCTGCTGTAAGACTGTATACAAAAAGGACTGATGCATCCGCAACAGTCCTTTTTCTTATGTCCTGAATTCCAGACCCACCTTGCTTTTTCTCCCGTTTCCGCCCAGCCACCAGAGCAGGAAGGCGTACAGCAGGTTCGTGACGAGGATGATGGTAAACCACATCAGTGTCTCCTGAATGGTCTGGTCGTATACCCGCATAAAGGGGTAGGGGCCGTCGATGGCTCCTGTAATATTGCCGTGCAAATCATACAGACCGTATAGGATCGTCGGTACCAGCGCCCACCAGACCTGCCGCAACGGCAGGCGGGGCAGACGCTCGAAGAGCACCAGCGACAGAATCGCCAGCACCGGGTTGAGGAAATGGTGGTAGAGCATCGAGTCCGTGAAAAGCATGATGTACCAGCCGTTGCCGTCCTCGTACATGGGGGCGAGGATGATGACCACCGTTAAAAAGGTCATGGCGAGGCAGCTGGTGGAGATGAACTTGAGCCGCTTGAGCCAGAGGGGCAGCTCCCGCCCGGTGAAGATGCAGCTCAGCTGCCACAGACCCACCAGCAGGCAGACCGCGCCGTTGAAGATGTTGGACAGCTCGGTGTACATCGTAAACATGATGGTCCCGCCCATGGCCCAGCTCATGGGGACGGCGATGGTCTCGAAGTACACGATAAGGAAGTTCATTGCCGCCGAGGCCAGCTTCCACAGGACAGTCAGGATGTTTTTCAGCACCGTTTCACTCTCCCATCTGTAATTTTTTGTTTAAATATCAAAGAAACGAGCGTTTTTTCCGCTCGTTTCTTTTTTACACCCGGACGGGCGCTTATTTTGCCGTATTGATGAAGCTGCGGTTATCCCACAGGTACTTGATGCCAGAGATGGCAGTGACAGCGGCCACGACCCAGCACAGCACAGAGGCGATGTCTGCACACTGCTGGCCCAACACATTGCCGGTCAGGGAGACCGTAAAGTAGTAGAAGATGATGGTCAGCATCTGGAGTACGGTCTTCACCTTGCCCCACATGTTGGCGGCGATGACCTTGCCGTCCTTTGCACCGGCGGCCACCATGCGGAGGCCGGAGACAGCGAACTCGCGGGCCAGAATGATGCAGAGCACCACAGGGCTGCACACGCCGTCCCGCATCATGTAGATGAAGGCTACCGTCGTCAGCAGCTTGTCGGCCAGCGGGTCGGCGAACTTGCCGAAGTCGGTGACCATGTTCCACTTGCGGGCCAGATGGCCGTCGAGAAAGTCGGTGAAGCTGGCCACGGCGAAGATGAGGCCGGCGATGAGGTAGTACCGCGGGTTGTAGCTCGGCGTGATATACTGGCCGAGCGAGACGAAGATCATAAACACCGGCACCAGCAGGATGCGGGTCAGAGTGAGTTTATTGGGCAGATTCATACAAAATCATCCTCCAATCTGTTATTTTGCAACAGTACCATACAAATCGTAAAGGTCGCTGTCGTCCACCAGCACATCATAGAACTCGCCGGGGTAGAGCGGCTCTTCGCTGGACACGCAGACATTACCGTCCACTTCGGGGGCATCGGCAGCGGTGCGGCAGAGGTAGAGGCCGCTCTCGTCGTCCACACCGTCGCAGAGGACGCGGACAGTCTGGCCCACTTTTGCGGCCTGCTTCTGGGCCATGATACCGGTCTGGATCTGCATCACCAGCTCAGCGCGCTTGTCCTTGACTTCCTGATCGATCTGACCGTCCATTTTGGCGGCAACGGTGTTCTCCTCGGCGGAGTAGGCAAAGCAGCCCAGACGGTCGAACTGCACTTCCTTCACGAAGTTGCACAGGTCCTCGAACTGCTCTTCCGTCTCCCCCGGGAAGCCCGCGATGAGGGTAGTGCGGAGGGTGATGTTCGGGATCTCACGGCGCAGCTTGCCGATGACGTCCAGCAGCTCGGCGCGGTTGGAGCGGCGGTTCATGTTTTTCAGGATCGTGTCGTTGCAGTGCTGGATGGGCAGATCGAGATAAGGCAGGACCTTCTCGTTCCGCTTCATGGCGGCGATAAAGTCGTCGGTGATGCGCTCCGGGTAAGCGTACATGATGCGGATCCACTCGAGGCCTGGGATCTTGTTCAGCTTGTCCAGCAGCTCACAGATGCTGCCCGGCTTGCCCCAGTCCTCACCGTAGGCGGTAGGGTCCTGGGCCACGATGATAAGCTCCTTGACGCCCTCACCGGCCAGCCAGCGGGCCTCGGCCACACAGTCGGCCATCTCTCGGCTGCGCAGCGGGCCGCGGATGCCGGGGATCGCGCAGTAGTGGCAGCGGTTGTTGCAGCCCTCGGCGATTTTTAAGTACGCATAGTGGGCAGGCGTACCGATGACGCGCTTGCCGCCCAGAGGAAAGTCCTTCTTGAGGCCGTAGCTTTCCAGATGTTCTTCACCGTTGAGCAGACGGGCCACGATGGAGTCGATGGCCTTGTTGGAGGCACAGCCGACCACGGCGTCCACCTCGGGGATCTCTTCCTCGATCTGGCTGCGGTAGCGCTCGGCCAGACAGCCGGTGACGACGACCTTCAGGTTGGGATTCGCCTGCTTGTAGGAGCAGGCCTCAAGGATGTTCTCGATGGCCTCGGTCTTGGCGCTCTCGATGAATCCGCAGGTGTTGACGAGGATGACGTCCGCATCTGCGAGGTCAGCCACCGTCTCGTGGCCCGCCGACAGCAGGATGTGGACCATCACGTCCAAATCGACCTGATTCTTCGGGCAGCCAAGGGAAATACACGCAATTTTCATATGGGGTAATACTCTCTTTCTCTCTTGAGGGTCAATTTAACGATATAATTTTGAATGACTTTCGCCATAAGCAGAAACTTAAAATCTGCCGCAAAGCGGCGCTTTTCTGGTTCTCTTTTGGCGCGCAAAAGAGAACTAACCGTCCTCTTCCACTCGCCGAATCGCTTCTTTAATAACCGGATATGCAAACCCCCGCCGGGCCAGCGCAGCCACCACAAGGTCTTTCCGCCCTGCGGCCAGCTTGCCGCGGTACCGCCCTTCCACGAGGGCGGCGGCGGCTTCCAGCTCCGGGTCTCCGCCCGCTTCGTCCGGGGCGTAGGCCTCTTCCAGCGCAGCAGAGATCTGCTGTGCGTCCAGTCCCTTCTGCCGCAGATCCTGCGCGGCAGCGCGGCGGCTCTTGCGGGCGGCCAGCAGGCCGTGCGCCCGGGTCCGGGCGTAGCGCTCGTCGTCCACATACTGCCGCTCCACCATCTCCGCCACCACAGCGGCGGCGGTGGGCTGGGTAAACTTCCGCCCCAAGCGCTCATAGAGCTGCCCGGAGGAAAGCTCCTGCCCGGCCAGAAGCTCCATGGCCCGGGCGCGGGCCTTGGCGGCGTCGGTGGACTTTTCTTCTTCAGCCAGCGGACGGCCTCTTCTCGAAAAGGACATTTAGTCCTCCACCATGATGTCCAGCTCGCTCTCGCTGCTGCGGGCCGGGGCCTTGACGACAGGCTCCTTGGAAGCAGAAGCGGTCTCGCCGCCCTCTTCCTTCTCTGCCGCAGCGGCAGCAGCTTTGCCCGCCGGGCGGCGGGTGGCGTAGAGCTTGTCCGCGTTGGCGCGGATCTGGCCCTCGATGTCGTTGGCGATCTCGGGGTTGTCCTTGAGGAACTGCTTGGCGTTGTCACGGCCCTGACCCAGACGGATGTCGCCGTAGTTGAACCATGCGCCACTCTTCTGGACGATGCCCAGCTTGACACCCACGTCGATGAGCTCGCTCATCTTGGAGATGCCCTCACCGAACATGATGTCAAATTCAGCCTCACGGAACGGAGGAGCCACCTTGTTCTTGACGATCTTGGCGCGGGTGTGGTTGCCGATGAACTGGCCGGAAGAGTCCTTCAGGCCCTCGACGCGGCGGATGTCGATGCGGACAGAAGAATAATACTTCAGGGCGCGGCCGCCGGTGGTAACTTCGGGGTTGCCGTAGACGATGCCCACCTTCTCGCGCAGCTGGTTGATGAAGACACAGACCGTGTTGGTCTTGCCGATGACGCTGGTCAGCTTGCGCATAGCCTGACTCATCAGACGGGCCTGCAGGCCGACGTGGCTGTCACCCATCTCGCCCTCGATTTCGGCACGAGGCACCATAGCAGCGACGGAGTCCACGACGATGGCGTCGATGGCACCGGAGCGCACCAGCGCCTCGCAGATCTCCATGGCCTGCTCGCCGGTATCCGGCTGGCTGACCAGCAGCTCGTCGATGTTCACGCCCAGTGCGGAGGCATAGGCCGGGTCGAGGGCGTGCTCGACGTCGATGAAGGCCACCTCGCCGCCCTTTTTCTGCGCCTCGGCGAGGATGTGGAGGGCCAGCGTGGTCTTACCGCTGGATTCCGGTCCGAACACCTCGATGATACGGCCGCGCGGCACACCGCCCACGCCCAGCGCCAGGTCGAGGCCGAGGCTACCGGTAGAGATGGCGTCCACCTGCATGGCGGTGTTATCGCCCAGCTTCATGATGGCGCCCTTGCCGAACTGCTTTTCGATTTGGGCCAGCGCAGTTGCCAGCGCATCCTTCTTTGCGCCCGGCTCCGTCTTCTGGGTGGCGGGGGCGACGTTGTTGTTCTGATTCTTTGCCATAGCGTGCTGCTCCTTTATCACATGGCCTGCGGGGTGCAGGCGGTGCTGTACAGATTCTTTCCTCTATAGTATATCACAGATTTCAAATATTACAACAGATAGTTGTAGATATTTTCACTTTTTCTCACGCTTATTTGGGTCTCCGGGCCGTCACGCAGCGGTCATTGCCGCCGAAGTCCTTCCGGCAGGCAATGTCTGCCCAGCCGTTTGCTTCCAGCAGGGCGGTCACGGCCTCCCGCTGCTGCCAGCCGATCTCCAGCGCCAGCGCACCGCCGGGGCGCAGAGCTTTCTGGTAGTGTTCCGCGATGGCCTTATAAAATACGAGACCGTCTTCCCCGGCTTCCAGTGCCATGGCCGGCTCTTTGGCCACTTCGGGCTGCAATTCGCCCATCTCCTGCGCTGTCAGGTAGGGCGGGTTCGAGACGATGAGGTCGAGCTGCCCCTCCGGCAGGCTCTCCCAGTAGGTGAAGAGGTCCCCCTCCACCGGCTCTGCGGCGCGGGTAGGCTTCATGCCCCAGTCGAAAGCCGGCTCTTCAAAAGGCGAGGCATCCAGCACGTTTTCGGTGCTGCCGCCCCGGCCTTTCAGGGCCAGACGGGTATTCTTCTCGAGATAGGCGTAGGCTTCCGGGCTTTTTTCCACACAGACGACCTGCGCCGCCGGGCAGAGCCGCTTGACGCCAAGGCCCAGACAGCCGGTACCGGCGCAGAGGTCCAGCACCCGGGGCGCTTCCACGCCCGCCAGCATCTCGGCAGCCGTCTCAGCCACCACCTCGGTATCAGCACGGGGACAGAGCACGCCCGGCCCCACGGCCAGTTCAAAGTCGATGAAAGGCCAGCTGCCGCAGAGGTATTGCAGCGGCTCCCGGGCCGTGCGGCGAACGGTCAGTTCTTCGAGCTTTGCCGCTTCGGCGGCATCCAATGGACGGTCAGAAAGGCGGACGTCCCGGCCTGTCGCCAGCCGGAACAGCTCCCGGGCGTCGAAATCTGCGTCCGGACAGCCCGCCGCCGTCAGCCGCGCTTCCACCTCTTTGACCGCTGCCCGGGGCAGCATCGCTTCGCTCACCATTTGCCGTCCTCCGGGTCTTCGGGCAGCACCGGCGTCACGGCGGCGATGGCCACCTCAATCATGCTGTCGTCGGGTTCAAAGACAGTCAGCCGCTGCACCCAAAGGCCGGGCTGGCGGATGATGCGGGTAGCGATGTTGTCCGAGCGGCCGCACCACTTGAGCAGCTCGTAGCTGATGCCCATCACGACGGGCAGAAGCAGCAGCTTGAACAGGACGCGGAGGCTGGTGCTGCTCCAGGGCAGCACGCTGTAGAGAAAAACGCTGACGATGACCACCAGAATGAGGAAGCTGGTGCCGCAGCGGGGGTGGAAACGGGTGTACTTGCGGACATTCTCCACGGTCAGCTCGTCGCCGGCCTCGTAGCAGGCGATGGTCTTGTGCTCTGCGCCGTGATACTCGAAAACGCGGTGGATCTCCTTCATCTTGGAGATGGCCACCATGTAGCTGAGGAAAATGGCAACTTTCAGCACCGCCTCAAGGATGACTCTCGGCCAGCGGGTCAGGGTGACCACCTTGCCGAGGCCGCCCACCAGCACCGTCGGCAGAACGGTGAACAGCAGGATGGCGAACAGGCCGCCCACGAGGGCCGCGCCGGCCATCAGGATGTCCTCGGCCTTCTTGCCCAGATGGTCGCCCACCCATTTTTCAAAGGCAGACTCTTCCTCTTCGGCGTCGTACTCGTCGCCCATGCTCACCTGCGCAGAGTACATCATGTAGCGGTAGCCGGTGATGAGGCTCTCTATCATCGAGATGGCTCCCCGCACGAGAGGGATCTTGGCCCAGATGCCGTGTTTCGGGGTGTCTTCTATCTTCGTTTCGATGGTGCCGTCAGGCTTGCGCACAGCGCAGCAGATGTGCTCCGGGCCGCGCATCATAATGCCTTCCATCAGGGCCTGACCGCCCACACTGGTCTTGAAGCATTCCTTCTTGGGTTCGTGATTCATAAAATGGATTTCTCCTGTCAGTTTTTGACCTTTATTTTATCATATAAATATGACAAAATCTTATTTTTTATAGAGCGGCAGGCCCAGTGTCACCACCGTACCCCGGCCCAGAGTGCTCTTGATGTCCATCGTGCCGTCGAGGGCGTTCATGATGGAGTCCACTAGCGCCAGACCGATGCCGCTGCCGCGCACCGAGTTGCTGCCCTTGTAGAACTTGGTCTTGACGTTCTCGAGGTCTTCGGGCGGGATGCCGCGGCCCTGGTCGATAAATTCAATAAAGGCTTTGTACTCGCCCTCCCAGAGCTTGACTGTGATGCGCCCGCCGGGGGCGGAATACTTGATGGCGTTGTCCAGGATGTTGATGAACACCTGCCGCAGACGGTCGGGGTCGGCGTAGACCGGGATCATCTCCTCCGGCTCATTGTACACCAGCACAAGCCCCTCCCGCTGGATGCGGGCCTCGCAGAAAAGCACCGCATCGGTCAGCTCGGCCACAAGGTCGAGGGGGCGGCAGGTCATCTTGAGACGGCCATTCTGCAGGCGGCTGAAATCCAGCAGCTCCTCCACCATGTTGTAGAGGCGGGCCGTCTCGTTGTTAATGATCTCGAGGCCCTTGCGGTAGTTCTCGTCGGAGGGGTCGTCCAGTGTGCGCAGCGTCTCCACCCAGCCCCGGATGGAGGTGAGCGGGGTGCGCAGCTCGTGGGAAACGGAGCTGATGAACTCGTTTTTCATCTTTTCCGTCTCTTCGAGGCCCTCGGCCATCCGGTTGATGGTGCCGCGCAGACGGTCCACCTCATCCCGCTCGTCGCCGGTGACGGGCAGACGGACGTCCAGCTCACCCCGGGCGATGCCGGCGGCGGTGCGCTCCACCTGTCCCAGCGGCACCACGATGCTCCGCACGAAGTACAGGCCCGACATGATGGTAAAGGCCAGCACCGCCGCACCCATGATGAGGGCCACCACCACGGTGCGTTTGAGCTGTTCTTCCACCAGCGTCAGACTGGTGACAAGACGCATGGCGGCCACATCTTCGGCTGCATAGGGTACGAGACAGCAGGCCGCCATGACCATCTCTCCGCTCTGGGTGCGGTAGATGGCGATGCCCTGCCCGTCCACGGCGTCCTGCGCCTGCTCAAAATCGGTACGGGTGACGATGCCCTCGGCATCGGTGCCGCTGGACGAGGCGATAACGCCGCCGTAGCTGTCCAGCAGCATAAATTCGTATTTGTCCTTATCGGAGAACTGCTCCACCATCCGACGCAGAGCCACGCTGCGGCTGGCGGCGGTCTTCTGGCTCGTTTCGCCGGTGTACATTTTGAGCTGACCGGTGATGGACGAAAAGCGGCGGTACATGGTCTGCTGGACACCGTTGTAGTAGCTGCGGGTGGTGCTGTAGAGGAACATGACCTCCACCAGCAGCACCAGCAGCACCGTAATGAGCAGACTGCCCCGCAGCCATCGCCGGGTGATACCGCTTCGCATGTCACTCCTCCCACCGATAACCATATCCCCACACGGTGAGGATATGTGCCGGATGGCTGGGCTCATCCTCCACCTTCATCCGCAGACGGCGGATGTTCACGTCCACGATCTTGACATCGCCGAAGTAGTTTTCACCCCAGACACCTTTGAGGATGCGCTCGCGCACCAGCGCCACACCGGGGTTGCGGAAGAACAGCTCCATGATCTGGAACTCCACCTGAGTCAGTTCGATGGGCTTGCCCGCCTTGAGCAGGACGCGGCGATTCTCGTCCAGCACGAAGCTGCCGCTCACCAGTGAGGCCGGAGCCTGCTCCCCTGCCTCGGTGCCGGCCGAACGGCCCACGCGGCGGCAGAGCGCCTCCACACGGGCCAGCAGCTCACTGACGCTGAAGGGCTTGGTCATATAGTCGTCGGCACCGATGGACAGGCCGCGGATCTTATCCTGCTCCTGCCCCTTGGCACTCAGGATGATGATGCCGATCTTCTGGTCGGTGCGGCGAATGGTCTCGCAGAGCGAGAAGCCATTCATGCCCGGCAGCATCACGTCCAGGATGGCCGCGTCACAGCCCGGCCGCTGCTCCAGAAGAGGCAGGGCCGCTTCGGCGCTGTCTGCCTCCACAGCCTCCATCCCGGCCAGACGCAGGTTCAGCGCTATCATCTCGCGAATGCTGGCCTCATCTTCCACTACCAGAACCTTGACCATTTATCGTTCCTCCGTTTCTATCCGGTTTGCCTTATGCGCAAGGCCCGGTATGTTACGAAAAATCATTTTTATTCAGTCCGCTCAGACTCACCCTGCCTGCCAATGGCTCTCCCCTTGGGAGCAACGGCGACGACCGCCGCCAGTGGCGGAAACAGGGAGGAACTGTTGGGGCAGCGGCCAGCAGGATGCGAGCGAGAGCGAAGCAGATGCTGGGAGCCGCAACCCGACTTTGGCGCGAAGCGCCTGAGAGGGCTAATTTAGCCGGTACAGCGACCGGGAGAGCCGGTAATCCGGGTCCTCTATGGTCACATCCGGGCCGAGCTTTGCCTGCATCTGGCGGGACGCCACCACACCAAGGCGGGTCCATCCCACAGCGTTCTCGCTGGACGAAGCCAGCCGCAGGGTAAGCACCAGCTTGTTCTCGTCTACCGTCCGCAGCTCCACGGCGTCCTCCTCGTCCGTGCTGTCCGTCAGCATCAGGTTGCCCTCCCACTCGATGGGCAGGGCGATATAGCAGCCGGTCTCCTCATCCAGCAGGCCGAAACTCTTTTCCGGCGCTGACGCCGTGTAGTCCATCCAGACGATAAAATCCATCCGTCGGCTCTGGCTCATGTTCAGCAGACCCGCTTCGTCGGGCTGGGTCGGTATCTCCACGGTGCCGTCGCCGTCCAGATCGCGGCTCACGAGGCTTGGGACATTGCGCAGCGAGGCATTGTACAGCTCCTCGCTGGTGATTTGAGAGGCCGGCACCATCTGCTGGCTCTCATCGTCGAACCGCAGCAGCACCGAGGCCAGATTATTGCCCGAGATGCCCGTCCAGCCGTCCAGCACCAGATAGTGCTTTCCGTCCGCGCCGAGGCCCGCCGCCACCGAGGCGCAGCCCGAGAACTTATCGCCCGACAGTGCCATAACGGCCACCTGCTGGAAACTTCCGTCCTTATCGACGGTCAGCAGCTCGATTTGGACGCCGCTGTCTTCCAGCGTGGACATCAGGATAAGGTCTTCGCTGCCGCCGCCGGTGATGTCCTCCACGAGGTACTGCTCATAGGCCTGCTCAAGGATAGCCGACACCTCACCGTTCTCATAGGAGTAAACGGCCAGATAGTGGTCATCCTGCGAAGCCGCATAGCCCACGACGAGCTGGGCCGTGCCGCCCGCCTGAAGCTGAGCCAGCCGGACATTGTCCACCGAATCGGCCAGGCCCTCTACGGTCTGGCTCACCTGCCAGACACCCCCGCTGTTCTTGCGTAAGAAAGCAACGCATACATTGGAGGTGAGGGCCGTGGTGTAGAACACCGCTGCGTCTTGTTCGCCGTCGCCGTCGAAATCCTGCAACACAAAGGGCGACAGCAGGTCGCCCTGCAGCGGATATTTCAGCTGGGCGCTCTCCCCCAGCCAGTCGTTCAGGGCGGTCTGCAATGCGCCGTAATCGCCCGCAAGGCGGGGCGCACGCAGCAGTTCCTCCACCTGCACCGTTTCTTCCTGCATGGGGATGCTGCACCCGGTCAGCAGCAGGCAGAACGCCACGCACAGCGCAGCCGCCCGCAGCCATCCTTTGATCTTCAACATGTTCCCTCCTGCTCGTGGAAATCTGCATACCATAACAGTATCAGTATATCACGCAAGGAGGGCTCTGCCAAGCGGCGAAAACAGAAAAAGCCCTCTCCCAGACGGGAAAGGGCTTTTTGATACTGATCTATTCAGTCAGAGTCGATCAGACGAGCTCCAGAACTGCCATCTCAGCAGCGTCGCCGCGGCGAGCGCCGATCTTGATGATGCGGGTGTAGCCGCCGTTGCGGTCAGCGTACTTGGGGCTGATCTCATCAAACAGCTTCTTTGCAACATCTTCCTTGGTGATGTAGGCATAAACCTGACGCTTGGTGTGCAGGTCGCTTGCCTTGCCAAGGCTGATCATCTTCTCGGCCATGGAACGAACGTCCTTGGCGCGAGTGACAGTGGTCTCAATCTTGCCATTCTCTAACAGGTAGGTAACCATAGCGCGCATCATAGCGTTGCGGCTGTCGCTGGTTCTACCGAGCTTTCTGGTACCGGGCATCCCGTTTCACTCCTTAACTTTAATATTACTCATCGTCTGTGTTCAGCTTGAAGCCGAGAGAGTCCAGCTTAGCCATGACTTCCTCGAGGCTCTTGCGGCCGAGGTTACGAACCTTCATCATTTCGTCCTCGCTCTTGCTGACCAGATCCTCCACCGTGTTGATGCCGGCGCGCTTGAGGCAGTTGAAGGAACGGACGCTCAGATCCAGCTCTTCGATGGTCATCTCCAGAGCCTTCTCCTTATCGTCGTTGGTCTTCTCCACCATGATCTCAGCGCCAGCGGCCTCGTCGGACAGGTTGACGAACAGGTTCAGGTGCTCGGTCAGCACACGGGCAGCCAGAGAAACGGCCTCCTGTGCATTGATCGTGCCATCCGTCCAAACCTCGATGGTCAGCTTGTCGTAGTCGATGGCCTGGCCAACACGGGTGCTCTCGACATTATAATTCACCTTGAGCACGGGGGTGTAAATGCTATCAACGGGAAGAGTGTTGATGTCATTCTTCTCGATGATGGCCTGCTTGTTGCGCTCAGCGGGCACATAGCCGCGACCCTTATCGAAGGTCAGCTCCATGACGAGCTTGCCGCCCTCGCCCAGGGTTGCGATGTGCCACTCAGGGTTCAGGATCTCAATATCATCGCCCTGCTTGATGTTGTCGGCGGTGACCTCACAGGGGCCAACTGCCTCAACACGCACTGTCTTCGGACCGTCGGTGTACAGCTTTGCAGCGATACCCTTCAGGTTCAGGACAATCTCGGTAACGTCTTCCTTGACGCCCTCAATGGTGGAGAACTCGTGAACCACGCCGTCGATCTTGACGCTGGTCACGGCGACACCGGGCAGAGAGGAAAGAAGCACACGACGCAGGCTGTTGCCCAGTGTGATGCCAAAGCCACGCTCCAGAGGCTCTGCCACGAACTTGCCGTAGCGGCCGTCGGGAGACAGGCTTGCCGTTTCGATTTTGGGACGTTCAATCTCCATCATATCTATGCCCTCCTTGTCAAACCGATGTTGCCATCGGCCCATTATTAAATTCTTTCAAAGAAAAGAATGCGAAAACCGGCCATCCACATGGAAGGCCAGGCCTTCTTAATGGATTACTTGGAGTACAGCTCGACGATGAGGTGCTCTGCAACTTCGTAGTCGATGTCGCTGCGCTCGGGGAGCTTGTTGACGACGCCCTTCAGGGTGCCAGCCTCGCGGTCCAGCCAGGAGGGCAGAGCCACGACGGGAGCCTCGGGGCCAGTCAGCTTAGCGAACTTAGCAGAGCTGCGGCTGGACTCACGGACCTCGATGACGTCACCGGCCTTGATGAGGTAAGAGGGGATGTTGACCTTCTTGCCGTTGACGGTGAAGTGAGCGTGAGAGACCAGCTGACGAGCGTCGCGGCGGGTCTGAGCAAAGCCCAGACGGAACACGACGTTGTCCAGACGGCGCTCCATGAGCTGGAGCAGGTTCTCACCGGTCTTGCCGGGCATAGCCTCAGCCTTCAGGTAAGCGTTGTGGAACTGCTTCTCCAGAACGCCGTAGATGAACTTGACCTTCTGCTTCTCCTTCAGCTGAGTAGCGTACTCAGACTGCTTCTTGCGCATGTTGCCATTGGAGTTGCGGGTAGTATTCTTCTTTGCATAGCCCATGACCGCAGGAGAAATGCCCAGGGCCTTGCAACGCTTTGCGATAGGCTGCGTATT
>ENA-UEQB01001200-UEQB01001200.1-human-gut-metagenome-genome-assembly--contig:-NODE-1200-length-22632-cov-4.316338_pt1 | contig 22632 bp, 19 predicted proteins | sample MGYA00242901_ERZ507918 | MGnify/ENA primary metagenome ERZ507918 (study PRJEB26167, sample SAMN06115405) | human gut metagenome | host: Homo sapiens | place: China:Sichuan | collected 2016-04-06... | reverse complement strand
TGCACCTGTTTCTGACCCGTAGGCCGGATAAGGCACTTGTGCCGCATCCGGCAATCAATGCCTGATGCGACGCTGTCGCGTCTTATCAGGCCTACAACTATTGCCGACCTGTAGGCCGGATAAGGCGCTCGCGCCGCATCCGGCAGTGTTTACCCACGCTGGCTCAAAATCGCTTTCTCATAAGCCCGCACGCTCTCCAGCCATTCGCTACCCGCTGGGGTATCGTGACGTTGGCAATACATTTCCCATACTGCCTGCCACGGCAACGATTTCTGCTCTTCCAGTAGCGCCAGACGCGCAGTGTAATCGCCCGCCGCTTCCAGCTTGCGTAGTTCAGCGGTAGGTTCCAGCAACGCACGTAGCAGGGCTTTTTTCATATTGCGTGTACCAATGACCCACGCGGCAATGCGGTTGATAGAGGCATCGAAGAAGTCGAGGCCGATATGCACCCGGTCGAACAGATCGTGACGAACAATCTCACTGGCAATCGCCTGGGTTTCATCATCCAGCAGCACTACGTGATCGCTGTCCCAGCGAACCGGACGGCTGACGTGCAGCAGCAACTGCGGCACATACAGCATGGCGGCGGAAATCTTGTCGGAAATCACTTCAGTCGGGTGGAAATGCCCGGCGTCCAGGCACAGCGCTGTCTGGCGGCTGGTGGCATACCCCAGGTAAAACTCATTGGAGCCAACCGTGTAGCTCTCCGCGCCAATGCCAAACAATTTGCTCTCAACGGCGTCGATATGGTGCGCAGGGTTTAGCTTCTCGCTGATCACCTCATCCAGTGCTGCCAGCAAACGCTGGCGTGGGGCGAGACGGTCAACGGTGATATCTTTCATACCATCCGGGATCCAGATGTTCATCACCGATGGTGTGCCGAGTTGCTCGCCAAAATAGGCCGAAACGCGACGGCTGGCCTTGCAGTGATCAATCCAGAACTGGCGAATGCTGTCGTCGGGATGCGAGAGCGTAAAGCCATCGGCGCTTAGCGGATGCGAAAAACAGGAGGGGTTAAAATCCAGACCGAGCTGATTGGCTTTCGCCCATTCAACCCAGTTTTTGAAGTGCTCTGGTTTGATCTGGTCGCGCGAGACTGGCGTGTCTGATTCCAGATAGATGGCATGTAAATTAAGCCGTTTCGGCCCCGGAATCAGCCGCATAGCCTGTTCCAGATCGGCACGCAGCTCACTGGCATTACGCGCTTTGCCCGGATAATTGCCAGTAGCCTGAATCCCACCGGTCAGCGAACCTTCCGGGTTTTCAAAACCGGAAACATCATCGCCCTGCCAGCAGTGCATTGAAACGGGTAAACGATCAAGTTGGCGCAGCGCCTCCTCGACATCAATCCCTACTGCCGCGAAACGCTGTTTCGCAAGCTCCCAGGCCTGTTCCAGTTGAGTGGTCATGCGCAAAGCTCCTTTGTCTGTCGTGTAGAGTGAATCTGCGCCACATAGTGGGCAATTTCACTGTCAGGATTAGGGGTAAAGGTGGTCAGATTCGCGGTGGTGCTGACGACCTGACGGAAATCATCCACATTGTTGAGTTCATCCAGCGTCATTAACTGGATGCCGATATTGCCGAGCGTCGAGGCTTCAACAGGCCCGGCGATCACCCGAATACCGCAGGCATCGGCACATAGCTGGTTGAGCAGCGTGTTCTGGCAGCCGCCGCCGACAATATGCAGTTGCGAGAAATCTTCACCGCGTAGCTGCGCCAGCTCATGCAACACATCGGCATACAGCAACGCCAGACTGTCGAAAATACAGCGCGCCAGTTCAGCATCACTTTCTGGGATCGGTTGCGCCATTTCCCGACACGCAGCCTGAATTTCGCTGCACATCTCGTCAGGATTAATAAAGCGATCGTCATTGGGATTGATGATGAAGCGGCAGGCCGGAAGTGCCTGTGTTGCGGCGATAAGCGCCGGAAGATCGTTGATTTGCCGCTCCTGAAGCACTCGCTGAAGCAGCCATAAGCCCATAATATTTTTCAGCACCCGATAGCGACCTTCCGCCCCGCCTTCATTGGTGATGTTGGCTGCCAGCGCCGTGTCATTGGTAAATGGCGTCTGGCTTTCGAAGCCCATCAATGACCAGGTGCCAGAAGAGAGATAAGCGGCGCGTGAACCGTTTAACGGCGAGGCGATAACCGCGCTGGCGGTATCATGGCTGGCAACGGCGACCACCGGAATCTCATTACCCTGCGGGCAAATCCAGTGACCTATGACATTACCCGGATGCGTCGGGCGACCAAACCAGGCTTTGTTGGCCCCGCTCCACGCCAGTAGCGACTCGTCCCAGTCGTCGCTATTGATATTGACCAGTTGCGTGGTCGTGGCGTTGGTATATTCCCAGTTCATCTTGCCGGTCAGGCGATAACTGAAGTAATCCGGCATCAGCAGAGCGTGAGCAATGTGTGGAATAAGTTCAGGTTGTTGCTCCGTCAGCGCACGCAACTGATAAAGCGTATTGAAGGGCAGAAACTGGATGCCGCTACGTTGATAAATATCGCGTTTGCCGAGTTGTTGTTGTGCCTGCGCCATTAGGCCATTGGTGCGGCTATCGCGATAAGCAACGGGCAGGCCCACACGCTGACCCTGTTGGTCGAGCAGCACAAAGTCCACGCCCCAGGTATCAATCCCAATGCTATCGATACGAATCCCTTCCTCGCACACCTTGTTTAATCCAAGGCGAATGGCACTTTCCAGGCTATCCACATTCCAGGTGACATAACCGTTCTGGCTATGCAGGCCATTGTTAAAACGATGGATTTCGCGCAGCGTCAGGCTGCGGCATTCACGCTCGTAACGCGCCAGCATCACGCGCCCACTGGATGCGCCGAGATCGACGGCGACACAATTGCGAAAGGTCATAATGTGATCCTGCTGAATTTCATTACGACCAGTCTAAAAAGCGCCTGAATTCGCGACCTTCTCGTTACTGACAGGAAAATGGGCCATTGGCAACCAGGGAAAGATGAACGTGATGATGTTCACAATTTGCTGAATTGTGGTGATGTGATGCTCACCGCATTTCCTGAAAATTCACGCTGTATCTTGAAAAATCGACGTTTTTTACGTGGTTTTCCGTCGAAAATTTAAGGTAAGAACCTGACCTCGTGATTACTATTTCGCCGTGTTGACGACATCAGGAGGCCAGTATGACCGTATTACATAGTGTGGATTTTTTTCCGTCTGGTAACGCGTCCGTGGCGATAGAACCCCGGCTCCCGCAGGCGGATTTTCCTGAACATCATCATGATTTTCATGAAATTGTGATTGTCGAACATGGCACGGGTATTCATGTGTTTAATGGGCAGCCCTATACCATCACCGGTGGCACGGTCTGTTTCGTACGCGATCATGATCGGCATCTGTATGAACATACCGATAATCTGTGTCTGACCAATGTGCTGTATCGCTCGCCGGATCGATTTCAGTTTCTCGCCGGGCTGAATCAGTTGCTGCCACAAGAGCTGGATGGGCAGTATCCGTCTCACTGGCGCGTTAACCACAGCGTATTGCAGCAGGTGCGACAGCTGGTTGCACAGATGGAACAGCAGGAAGGGGAAAATGATTTACCCTCGACCGCCAGTCGCGAGATCTTATTTATGCAATTACTGCTCTTGCTGCGTAAAAGCAGTTTGCAGGAGAACCTGGAAAACAGCGCATCACGTCTCAACTTGCTTCTGGCCTGGCTGGAGGACCATTTTGCCGATGAGGTGAATTGGGATGCCGTGGCGGATCAATTTTCTCTTTCACTGCGTACGCTACATCGGCAGCTTAAGCAGCAAACGGGACTGACGCCTCAGCGTTACCTGAACCGCCTGCGACTGATGAAAGCCCGACATCTGCTACGCCACAGCGAGGCCAGCGTTACTGACATCGCCTATCGCTGCGGATTTAGCGACAGTAACCACTTTTCGACGCTTTTTCGCCGAGAGTTTAACTGGTCACCGCGTGATATTCGTCAGGGACGGGATGGTTTTCTGCAATAACGCGAATCTTCTCAACGTATTTGTACGCCATATTGCGAATAATCAACTTCGTTCTCTGGCCGAGGTAGCCACGGTGGTGCATCAGTTAAAACTTCTCAAAGATGATTTTTTTGCCAGCGACCAGCAGGCAGTCGCTGTGGCTGACCGTTATCCGCAAGATGTCTTTGCTGAACATACACATGATTTTTGTGAGCTGGTGATTGTCTGGCGCGGTAATGGTCTGCATGTACTCAACGATCGCCCTTATCGCATTACCCGTGGCGATCTCTTTTACATTCATGCTGACGATAAACACTCCTACGCTTCCGTTAACGATCTGGTTTTGCAGAATATTATTTATTGCCCGGAGCGGCTGAAGCTGAATCTTGACTGGCAGGGGGCGATTCCGGGATTTAGCGCCAGCGCAGGGCAACCACACTGGCGTTTAGGTAGCGTGGGGATGGCGCAGGCGCGGCAGGTTATCGGTCAGCTTGAGCATGAAAGTAGTCAGCATGTGCCGTTTGCTAACGAAATGGCTGAGTTGCTGTTCGGGCAGTTGGTGATGTTGCTGAATCGCCATCGTTACACCAGTGATTCGTTGCCGCCAACATCCAGCGAAACGTTGCTGGATAAGCTGATTACCCGGCTGGCGGCTAGCCTGAAAAGTCCCTTTGCGCTGGATAAATTTTGTGATGAGGCATCGTGCAGTGAGCGCGTTTTGCGTCAGCAATTTCGCCAGCAGACTGGAATGACCATCAATCAATATCTGCGACAGGTCAGAGTGTGTCATGCGCAATATCTTCTCCAGCATAGCCGCCTGTTAATCAGTGATATTTCGACCGAATGTGGCTTTGAAGATAGTAACTATTTTTCGGTGGTGTTTACCCGGGAAACCGGGATGACGCCCAGCCAGTGGCGTCATCTCAATTCGCAGAAAGATTAATTCGCCATGCCGATGCCGACGATGTTAGCGGCAACAATAATCACCACACAACCGAGGCTCAACACCGTTACCGGACGGCGTCCTGCATTGTTCCACTCTTTCAGCACCAGCCCGACGATACCGCCGCACAATACATAGAAACTCATATGCAGCATCCAACTGATGTAGTCATACTGCGCCGGAATGCGGGCGTGGCCCCAGGCATAGAAAAAGAATTGCAGATACCACATCAACCCACCCAGAGCTGAGAGTAGCACATTGTGAATGATCAGCGGTTTTGCCAGCGAGAAGTCGGCTTTTAGCGACAAATCTTTCACTTTTGCCAGACGAATGAAGCAGAAGCCGAGGTTGATGATTGCGCCGCCGCCCATGATGACAACATAGCTTGGCAGAGCGACATACAGGGGATCGACGCCCAGCGCGGCAGCGGCTTCATGCATCGGTTTTGCGGCGTTCATCGCAAAGGACATCCCGGCAGAGAAAATGCCGCACATCACCGCCAGCACCAGCCCTTTTTTCAGATTGAACTCTTCTGCTTTAATGCCCATCTTGCGCTCTTTCAACTGCCCGGCGCGAGTTACAATCCCTACGCCAATCAGCGCCACCAGAACGCCGAGCAACGTCATGCGTCCGCCTTCGGTATTAAGCAGAACATCGAAATTGCCGTTGATAATTGGCGTCATCAGCGTACCGACAATCAACGTAATGCCAATGGCGATGCCAATTCCCATCGACATGCCGAGATAACGCATGGTCAGGCCGTAGTTGATATTACCGATCCCCCACATAGCGCCGAACAGAAAAACAGGCAGCAGCGTAGAGAGACTAAACGAGCTGTAATACGCCCAGAAATTCGGTAGTAACAGGGCGCTGATGGCCCACGGCAGGATAATCCACGAAACAATCCCACCGACTGACCACATGGTTTCCCATGACCATTTTTTTACTTTTTTGAACGGAGCGTAAAAACAGGCTGCACTGGCCGCGCCGATCAAATGCCAAAATATCCCCATCGTAATCGCGTTACTCATCTTCTTATCCTCATCATTTTTCGTCGCGTCACATCTCCGACGAGATGAGTGTAAAAATCGTGCTGTCGATTAACCTTTCGCCTGTTGCCGCCGTTGTCGATTTACTGGCAATCACGGCATTAAGTGGGTGATTTGCTTCACATCTCGGGCATTTTCCTGCAAAACCATACCCTTACGAAAAGTACGGCATTGATAATCATTTTCAATATCATTTAATTAACTATAATGAACCAACTGCTTACGCGGCATTAACAATCGGCCGCCCGACAACACTGGAGATGAATATGAGTTATACCCTGCCATCCCTGCCGTATGCTTACGATGCCCTGGAACCGCACTTCGATAAGCAGACCATGGAAATCCACCATACCAAACACCATCAGACCTACGTCAACAACGCCAACGCGGCGCTGGAAAGCCTGCCAGAATTTGCCAACCTGCCGGTTGAAGAGCTGATCACCAAACTGGACCAGCTGCCAGCAGACAAGAAAACCGTACTGCGCAACAACGCTGGCGGTCACGCTAACCACAGCCTGTTCTGGAAAGGTCTGAAAAAAGGCACCACCCTGCAGGGTGACCTGAAAGCGGCTATCGAACGTGACTTCGGCTCCGTTGATAACTTCAAAGCAGAATTTGAGAAAGCGGCAGCTTCCCGCTTTGGTTCCGGCTGGGCATGGCTGGTGCTGAAAGGCGATAAACTGGCGGTGGTTTCTACTGCTAACCAGGATTCCCCGCTGATGGGTGAAGCTATTTCTGGCGCTTCCGGCTTCCCGATTCTGGGCCTGGATGTGTGGGAACATGCTTACTACCTGAAATTCCAGAACCGCCGTCCGGACTACATCAAAGAGTTCTGGAACGTGGTGAACTGGGATGAAGCAGCGGCACGTTTCGCGGCGAAAAAATAATCATTTGCCGCCTGCTGCAATGAGGCGTATAGGCCGCATATCAGCTTAAAAAATGAACCATCGCCAACGGCGGTGGTTTTTTTGTGATCAATTTCAAAATAAAAACAATGATCCGATAAAAATAAAACAGCGTTTCAATTGATGTGGTTTTGATCACTTTTATTGATTAAATGAATGTCTATCTTCGTTTCCATCAACACTGATGCTCCGTTGAGGAATGACGCATCAGCCCTTAAAAATATGCCGACAGGTGATGGAAATGCAGATAAAACGCTCGATTGAGAAAATCCCGGGGGGGATGATGCTCGTCCCGCTATTCCTTGGCGCACTGTGCCACACCTTCTCGCCGGGGGCGGGGAAATATTTTGGATCATTCACCAACGGGATGATTACCGGTACGGTGCCCATTCTGGCGGTGTGGTTTTTTTGCATGGGGGCGTCAATAAAATTAAGCGCGACGGGAACGGTACTGCGTAAATCCGGTACGCTGGTGGTAACTAAAATTGCCGTCGCGTGGGTGGTTGCGGCAATTGCCTCGCGCATTATTCCGGAACATGGTGTTGAAGTTGGATTTTTTGCCGGACTTTCAACGTTGGCGCTGGTGGCGGCGATGGATATGACCAATGGCGGACTTTACGCTTCCATCATGCAGCAGTACGGCACAAAAGAAGAAGCTGGGGCATTTGTGTTGATGTCGTTGGAGTCCGGGCCGCTCATGACGATGATTATTCTGGGCACTGCAGGGATTGCCTCGTTTGAACCGCATGTTTTCGTCGGCGCAGTATTGCCGTTCCTGGTGGGCTTTGCCCTGGGGAACCTTGACCCTGAATTACGAGAATTTTTCAGCAAAGCGGTGCAAACGCTGATTCCATTCTTTGCCTTCGCGCTGGGCAATACCATTGATTTGACTGTGATTGCCCAGACTGGTTTGCTGGGGATCCTGTTGGGTGTGGCAGTAATTATCGTGACCGGTATTCCGTTGATTATCGCCGATAAATTGATTGGCGGTGGCGATGGCACTGCCGGAATTGCCGCTTCCAGTTCCGCAGGGGCCGCGGTAGCGACACCTGTGCTGATTGCAGAAATGGTGCCTGCGTTTAAACCGATGGCTCCGGCAGCAACTTCGCTGGTAGCGACGGCGGTCATTGTGACTTCGATTCTGGTGCCAATTCTTACCTCTATTTGGTCACGTAAAGTCAAAGCCAGAGCAGCGAAAATCGAAATTTTAGGTACGGTGAAATAAACCTGCTTCCTTAATCCCCACAGCCGGATGAACTAACGTTCGTCCGGTTTGCTATTGAGTTCCTGCCTGGATACTTACCGCGAAAACAGCACGCCTGACATAAAATAAATATGGTCTAATGGGGAAATTTCTCGTGGAGAGGGAACAGATGCGATATCCGGTTGATGTATACACAGGCAAGATTCAGGCTTATCCCGAAGGCAAACCCAGCGCAATTGCCAAAATCCAGGTTGATGGTGAGTTGATGCTGACGGACCTGGGGCTGGAAGGTGACGAACAGGCGGAGAAAAAGATCCACGGCGGGCCAGACAGAGCGCTGTGTCATTATCCTCGTGAGCATTATCTCTACTGGGCGCGGGAATTTCCGGAACAGGCGGAGCTGTTTGTTGCGCCTGCGTTTGGCGAAAATCTCTCAACCGACGGTCTGACGGAAAGTAATGTTTATATTGGTGATATTTTCCGCTGGGGAGAGGCATTAATTCAGGTCAGCCAGCCACGCTCACCTTGCTATAAACTCAATTACCATTTTGATATCAGCGATATAGCGCAGTTGATGCAAAACACGGGTAAAGTGGGGTGGTTGTATAGCGTAATTGCACCAGGGTTGGTATCTGCTGATGCGCCACTGGAGTTGGTTTCCCGTGTCAGCGATGTGACCGTGCAGGAGGCTGCCGCCATCGCATGGCATATGCCGTTTGATGACGATCAATATCACCGTTTACTCTCCGCCGCCGGGTTATCGAAAAGCTTGACGCGAACGATGCAAAAGCGCCGACTGAGCGGCAAGATCGAAGATTTTTCACGGCGGTTGTGGGGAAAATAACCCCCGGAGTGTAGGCCTGATAAGACGCTATCAGCGTCGCATCAGGCATCCTGCTCAAATGCCGGATGCGGCGTAAACGCCTTATCCTGCCTACAAATGCGGAGTTTAACTCCGCTTATACAGCGGCAACCAAATCACCAGCCGTAAACCGCCCAGCGGGCTGTCTTCTGCCTTCACCCAGCCACGATGCTGCTGAATGGCGGTTTCAACAATCGCCAGCCCCAAACCTGTACCCCCAGATTCACGATCGCGTGCTTCGTCGGTCCGATAGAACGGACGGAAAATCTGTTCGCGATCTTCCGGGCTAACGCCAGGACCATCGTCGTCCACCGTAATGGTGATACCGTCTTTATCTACCGCAAAGCCCACTTCAATCTTCGTATGGGAATAACGCAGAGCATTACGAACAATGTTTTCCAGCGCACTTTCCAGGGCGTTCGGGTTGCCGTACAGCGGCCACGGCCCAGGTGGGAAGTTAACCGTCAACGACTTGCCCATTTGCTCGGCTTCGAACGCCGCGTTATCCAGCACTTCACTCCACAACTGGTTGGCTTTGATGGTCTCGCTAACCAGCGCATTTTTCTGCTGATTACGTGACATCACCAACAGATCGTTGATCATGCTGTCCAGACGTTGCGCTTCAGTTTCAATACGCTCCAGTTCCTTGCTTTCACCGCTACGACGGCGCAGTAACGCCGTACCCAGTTGCAGACGCGTCAGCGGGGTGCGCAGTTCGTGAGAGATATCAGAAAGTAGACGCTGCTGAGAGGTCATCATGCGCTCCAGCGCGGTGACCATCTGGTTAAAACTGGCACCGGCGGCAAGGAATTCCTGTGGCCCCGCTTCCAGTTCCGGGTGCTGGCGTAAGTTTCCCTGGGCAACTTCATCGGCAGCGTTTTTCAGCTTACGCGCCGGTTTTGCCAGACTCCAGGCCAACCACAACAGCAGCGGCGTACTGACCAACATGGTGACAATCAGCAGTAATAACGGGCGGTCAAACAGTAAGTTTATGAAATCGGATTGAGAACTGCTGGCCGGACGAATCAGATAAAGTTGGTAATTATCTTCGCCATCACGCACGGAGAACGGACCGACCAGTTCCACGCGGCCATACTTTTTCTTCTGCGGATGATCGGCGTTATCGGCCTGACCAATAAAGTTACGAATGATCTGCATTTCGCTGCGTTCAGCGCCGATCACGCGGCCTTCGGTGGTCACCAGTAACAAACGCTGTCCTGGTGGTGCCCACTTATCAATCGCCCGGAACAGACGCCGCCACCACATTAAATCGTTGGGCGGATCGTTCGCCAGCTCCGCTTCGACATGCTGCTCAATCATCAGCCCCTGACGCTGTTCGCTATCCAGAAGCTCGGTCATCTGGCGTGAATCGAGCTTGGGTAACATCAAAACCAACATCAACACCAGCGCCAGCGTCAGCCAGAAGATGGCGAAGATGCGCGCGGTTAAGCTGCCTATCATGAAGCAGAAACCATCAGATAGCCGCGACCACGCAAGGTTTTAAACCACGGGTGACCATCTTTACGATCCGGCAGTTTACGACGCAGGTTGGAAATATGCATATCGATAGCGCGGTCGAAAGGCGTCAGGCGCTTGCCCAGCACTTCCTGGCTTAAATGCTCACGGGAAACCACCTGACCCAGATGCTGTGCCAGCAAATAGAGCAGGGTAAACTCAGTACCGGTTAACTCCAGCGTTTGCCCGTCGAAGCTGGCTTCCTGACGGCCTGGATTCAGCACTAAGGCATCAACTTCCAGTGTCGGTGAACCGTTGTCGTTGTTTTGCTGTTGCTCGCTCCAGTGCGAACGGCGCAGGATCGCGCGAATACGTGCCACCAGCTCACGATCATTAAACGGTTTTGGGAGATAGTCATCTGCGCCCAGCTCAAGGCCGAGAACGCGATCAAGTTCACTGCCGCGCGCCGTCAACATAATGACAGGCGTCTGGTGTGTCTGGCGAAGTGCTTTTAATGTGTCGATACCATTTTTCTTCGGCATCATTACGTCAAGCAAAAGTAAATCAATGCTGTCGTCCAGAAGATCAAGCGCCTGTTCCCCATCGTGGGCAACAATCACGTTGAAGCCTTCCATCTCGAGCAGCTCCTTTAATAGGGAAGTCAGCTCTCGGTCATCATCAACTAACAGGATTTTATTCATTGTTTAAATACCTCCGAGGCAGAAATTACGTCATCAGACGTCGCTAATCCATGACTTTACGTTGTTTTACACCCCCTGACGCATGTTTGCAGCCTGAATCGTAAACTCTCTATCGTTGAATCGCGACAGAAAGATTTTGGGAGCAAATGATGCGCATAGTTACCGCTGCCGTCATGGCCTCAACGCTGGCAGTCAGTTCATTAAGCCACGCTGCTGAAGTCGGTTCAGGCGATAACTGGTATCCGGGTGAAGAACTTACGCAGCGCAGTACGCAGAGCCATATGTTCGACGGCATAAGTTTAACCGAACATCAGCGTCAGCAGATGCGAGATCTTATGCAACAGGCCCGGCACGAACAGCCTCCTGTTAATGTTAGCGAACTGGAGACAATGCATCGCCTTGTCACCGCAGAAAATTTTGATGAAAACGCTGTGCGCGCACAGGCAGAAAAAATGGCGAATGAGCAAATTGCTCGTCAGGTTGAGATGGCAAAAGTCCGCAACCAAATGTATCGCCTGTTAACGCCGGAGCAGCAAGCGGTTTTAAACGAGAAACATCAACAACGAATGGAGCAGTTGCGCGACGTGACGCAATGGCAAAAAAGTTCATCGTTGAAGCTATTGAGTAGTAGCAACTCACGTTCCCAGTAGTAAACCCTGTTTTCCTTGCCATAGACACCATCCCTGTCTTCCCCCACATGATGTGGGGGTTTTTTTTATCCTCAATTTGCCTGCTGCTTAATGCATTGCAGATGATTTGCTTCCGTTATACTAGCGTCAGTTGATAGCGGGAGTATTTATGAATCAATCTTATGGACGGCTGGTCAGTCGGGCGGCGATTGCTGCGACGGCGATGGCTTCGTTGCTATTGCTGATTAAAATTTTTGCATGGTGGTATACCGGGTCGGTGAGTATTCTCGCCGCGCTGGTGGATTCGCTGGTGGATATCGGCGCGTCGTTGACGAATTTATTGGTGGTGCGATATTCCCTGCAACCTGCCGACGATAATCACTCGTTTGGTCACGGTAAAGCTGAGTCCCTCGCGGCGCTGGCGCAAAGTATGTTTATCTCCGGTTCGGCACTATTCCTGTTTTTGACGGGTATTCAACATCTGGTATCTCCAACACCGATGACAGATCCAGGCGTCGGGGTTATCGTGACAATTGTGGCGCTAATTTGTACGATTATCCTTGTCTCGTTTCAGCGTTGGGTGGTGCGCCGGACGCAAAGCCAGGCGGTGCGGGCTGATATGCTACATTACCAGTCTGATGTTATGATGAACGGCGCAATTCTGCTGGCGCTGGGGTTGTCCTGGTACGGCTGGCATCGCGCCGATGCTCTGTTTGCATTGGGGATCGGCATCTATATTTTATATAGCGCGTTACGCATGGGATATGAGGCGGTACAGTCATTACTGGATCGCGCATTGCCTGATGAGGAACGGCAAGAAATTATTGATATCGTGACTTCCTGGCCGGGTGTTAGCGGCGCTCACGATCTTCGCACGCGGCAGTCAGGGCCGACCCGCTTTATTCAGATTCATTTGGAAATGGAAGACTCTCTGCCTTTGGTTCAGGCACATATGGTGGCGGATCAGGTAGAGCAGGCTATTTTACGGCGTTTTCCGGGATCGGATGTGATTATCCATCAGGACCCCTGTTCCGTCGTACCCAGGGAGGGTAAACGGTCTATGCTTTCATAATCAGTATAAAAGAGAGCCAGACCCGCATTTTGTGTATAAAATACCGCCATTTGGCCTGACCTGAATCAATTCAGCAGGAAGTGATTGTTATACTATTTGCACATTCGTTGGATCATTTCGATGTGCAAGAAGACTTCCGGCAACAGATTTCATTTTGCATTCCAAAGTTCAGAGGTAGTCATGATTAAGAAAATCGGTGTGTTGACAAGCGGCGGTGATGCGCCAGGCATGAACGCCGCAATTCGCGGGGTTGTTCGTTCTGCGCTGACAGAAGGTCTGGAAGTAATGGGTATTTATGACGGCTATCTGGGTCTGTATGAAGACCGTATGGTACAGCTAGACCGTTACAGCGTTTCTGACATGATCAACCGTGGTGGTACGTTCCTCGGTTCTGCGCGTTTCCCGGAATTCCGCGACGAGAACATCCGCGCCGTGGCTATCGAAAACCTGAAAAAACGTGGGATCGACGCGCTGGTGGTTATCGGCGGTGACGGTTCCTACATGGGTGCAATGCGTCTGACCGAAATGGGCTTCCCGTGCATCGGCCTGCCGGGCACTATCGACAACGACATCAAAGGCACTGACTACACTATCGGTTTCTTCACTGCGCTGAGCACCGTTGTAGAAGCGATCGACCGTCTGCGTGACACCTCTTCTTCTCACCAGCGTATTTCCGTGGTGGAAGTGATGGGCCGTTATTGTGGCGATCTGACGTTGGCTGCGGCCATTGCCGGTGGCTGTGAATTCGTTGTGGTTCCGGAAGTTGAATTCAGCCGTGAAGACCTGGTAAACGAAATCAAAGCGGGTATCGCGAAAGGTAAAAAACACGCGATCGTGGCGATTACCGAACATATGTGTGATGTTGACGAACTGGCGCATTTCATCGAGAAAGAAACCGGTCGTGAAACCCGCGCAACTGTGCTGGGCCACATCCAGCGCGGTGGTTCTCCGGTGCCTTACGACCGTATTCTGGCTTCCCGTATGGGCGCTTACGCTATCGATCTGCTGCTGGCAGGTTACGGCGGTCGTTGCGTAGGTATCCAGAACGAACAGCTGGTTCACCACGACATCATCGACGCTATCGAAAACATGAAGCGTCCGTTCAAAGGCGACTGGCTAGACTGCGCGAAAAAACTGTATTAATGATTTCGGAAAAAGGCAGATTCCTTTAGCCTGAAACCGATGACAGAAGCAAAAATGCCTGATGCGCTTCGCTTATCAGGCCTACATGAATTCTGTAATCTATTGAATTTGCAAACTTTTGTAGGCCGGATAAGGCGTTTGTGCCGCATCCGGCATGGACAAAGCGCACTTTGTCAGCAATATGAGGCGGATTTCTTCCGCCTTTTTAATCCCCCAACATATACCCGCAAGTTATAGCCAATCTTTTTTTATTCTTTAATGTTTGGTTAACCTTCTGGCACGCTTTGCTCATCACAACACAACATAAGAGAGTCGGGCGATGAACAAGTGGGGCGTAGGGTTAACATTTTTGCTGGCAGCAACCAGCGTTATGGCAAAGGATATTCAGCTTCTTAACGTTTCATATGATCCAACGCGCGAATTGTACGAACAGTACAACAAGGCATTCAGCGCCCACTGGAAACAGCAAACTGGCGATAACGTGGTGATCCGTCAGTCCCACGGTGGTTCGGGCAAACAAGCGACGTCGGTAATCAATGGTATTGAAGCTGATGTTGTCACTCTGGCTCTGGCCTATGACGTGGACGCAATTGCGGAACGCGGGCGGATTGATAAAGAGTGGATCAAACGTCTGCCGGATAACTCCGCACCGTACACTTCCACCATTGTTTTCCTGGTGCGTAAGGGCAATCCGAAGCAGATCCATGACTGGAACGATCTGATTAAACCGGGTGTTTCGGTGATCACGCCTAATCCGAAAAGCTCTGGTGGCGCGCGCTGGAACTACCTGGCAGCCTGGGGCTACGCGCTGCATCACAACAACAACGATCAGGCAAAAGCACAGGATTTTGTTCGGGCACTGTATAAAAACGTCGAAGTTCTGGATTCTGGCGCGCGCGGCTCCACTAACACTTTTGTCGAGCGCGGAATTGGCGATGTACTGATCGCCTGGGAAAACGAAGCTCTGCTGGCAGCGAATGAACTGGGGAAAGATAAATTCGAAATCGTCACGCCGAGTGAGTCTATCCTCGCAGAGCCAACCGTGTCGGTGGTCGATAAAGTGGTCGAGAAAAAAGGCACCAAAGAGGTGGCGGAAGCCTACCTGAAATATCTCTACTCGCCAGAAGGTCAGGAAATTGCAGCGAAAAACTACTACCGTCCGCGCGACGCTGAGGTGGCGAAAAAGTACGAAAATGCGTTTCCAAAGCTGAAGTTATTCACCATTGATGAAGAGTTCGGCGGCTGGACGAAAGCGCAAAAAGAGCATTTTGCTAACGGCGGTACGTTCGATCAGATCAGCAAACGCTGATTTCCCCAGGATAATTATCAAACCCGGTGGTTTCTCGCGACCGGGTTTTTTATTTGTCACGATTTTGCGTTACCCTTGCATCTCTTTGAGGTACAGGGAAAAAAAGATGAAAAAAGCGGGTCTTCTTTTTTTGGTGATGATAGTTATCGCCGTTGTGGCTGCCGGTATTGGTTACTGGAAATTAACCGGTGAAGAGTCGGATACATTACGTAAGATTGTCCTTGAGGAATGTTTGCCCAATCAGCAGCAAAATCAAAATCCTTCGCCATGTGCGGAAGTCAAACCCAATGCCGGATACGTGGTTTTAAAAGATCTTAATGGCCCACTGCAATATCTGTTGATGCCAACGTATCGTATTAACGGTACTGAAAGTCCTTTGTTGACCGATCCTTCAACGCCGAACTTCTTTTGGTTGGCCTGGCAGGCGCGTGATTTTATGAGCAAAAAATACGGCCAGCCGGTTCCCGATCGCGCGGTTTCTTTGGCGATCAACTCCCGCACCGGGCGTACGCAAAACCATTTTCATATTCATATTTCTTGTATTCGTCCTGATGTGCGCGAACAGCTGGATAACAATCTGGCGAACATCAGTAGCCGCTGGTTGCCACTGCCAGGTGGTTTGCGTGGGCATGAGTACCTGGCGCGTCGGGTAACGGAAAGCGAACTGGTACAACGCAGCCCATTTATGATGCTGGCGGAAGAAGTGCCTGAGGCGCGGGAACATATGGGAAGCTACGGGCTGGCGATGGTACGGCAGAGTGATAACTCATTTGTATTGCTGGCGACACAACGAAATCTACTGACGCTGAACCGTGCTTCAGCCGAGGAAATCCAGGATCATCAGTGTGAGATTTTGCGTTAAGGCGAGGAGTTAAGGAAAGTAAGTGCCGGATATGAAATCCGGCACCTGTCAGACTTAAGCCTGTTTAGCCGCTTCTGCAGCTTTAACGATCACGGCGAAAGCGTCAGCTTTCAGAGAAGCACCGCCAACCAGCGCGCCGTCGATGTCTGGCTGAGCAAACAGTTCCGCAGCGTTAGACGCGTTTACAGAGCCGCCGTACTGAATGATCACTTGTTCAGCGATGTTAGCGTCAACTTTAGCGATGTGGTCACGAATGAATTTGTGAACAGCCTGTGCCTGAGCCGGAGTTGCAGATTTGCCAGTACCGATTGCCCATACAGGTTCGTAAGCGATAACCGCACCTTCGAATGCCGCAGCACCCTGAGTTTTCAGTACCGCGTCGATCTGACGTGCACAAACTTCTTCAGTTTTGCCCGCTTCGTTTTCCGCTTCGGTTTCACCGATGCACAGAACCGGAGTCAGACCCTGCTCTTTCAGCACCGCGAATTTTTTCGCGATCAGTTCGTCAGATTCTTTGTGGTAAGTACGACGTTCAGAGTGGCCGATGATGATGTACTGTGCGCCGATGTCTTTCAGCATAGCAGCAGAGGTTTCACCGGTGAATGCGCCGGACAGGTTCAGGTCCACGTTTTGCGCACCCAGCATGATGTGGCTGCCTTCAGCTTCACGCTTCGCCATATCGATGTACATTTCCGGTGGTGCGATTGCAACCGCACAGCCAGCAACACCTGCCAGCTCTTTACGCAGGTTAGATACCAGCTCGTGAACCATGTGGCGGCTGCCGTTCAGTTTCCAGTTACCCATCACTAAAGGATGTCGCATTTTAATTCTCCACGCTTATAAGCGAATAAAGGAAGATGGCCGCCCCGCAGGGCAGCAGGTCTGTGAAACAGTATAGAGATTCATCGGCACAAAGGCTTTGCTTTTTGTCATTTATTCAAACCTTCAAGCGATTCAGATAGCGCCAGCTTAATCGGTTCAACAGCGAAGGTCAGCCCCTTTTCGCCGTTGTCCGCGACAACATAACGCAGTGCACCTTCTGTCTCGGTGTAATAACGTTTGTTTTTCCCCGCCGTTAGTAGCGACTGCAGTTTTTTCTGGCTTTGTGTTTTGGTCATTAATGGGGTGAGTGTGCGGATCACTGCTGCCATGTATTCCTGAGCTTTCGCTTTCGCTGCTTTTTGCTCTGGCCCCTGGATGGGTAGCCAGGTCATTTGAATGCTTTTGATTTTTAAGGTACCGCGCTCCAGCGCTGTAGAAGCATACAAGTTCTCGTTAATTTTACTGGCAGCACGAGTGAGATTGGCTTTGTCGGGACTGCTGTCGATGGCACGAAATTCGTTCAGTGGCAGGCTGGGATTCTGGCTGTTAAAGTCTTCTCGAAACTGGCTGATGGAGAGATCGAAAGTAGGGGCTCCAGCCAGCAGATAAGGCGCGGTCGTTGCCGTATCTGGTGTTTGTGCATGCGCCGTTGTTGTAACGGTTAATGCAGAACATAAGAGAAAAAACAGCGTACACCCTGGCTTCATTGACAGTACCTTTTGTTATGACTGGCTCCGATTAAAACGATATCTGTCGCCCTTGTCAAAAGGGTAGAATCCTGGAAAAGACAACCATCAAGGAACTTACATGACCATACAGCAATGGTTATTCTCATTTAAAGGGCGTATTGGACGCCGTGATTTCTGGATTTGGATAGGCCTGTGGTTCGCAGGCATGCTGGTGCTTTTCTCACTGGCGGGTAAAAATTTACTCGATATTCAGACCGCGGCGTTTTGCCTTGTGTGCTTGCTTTGGCCAACAGCGGCAGTAACCGTTAAGCGCTTGCATGATCGCGGGCGTTCCGGCGCATGGGCATTTCTGATGATTGTGGCGTGGATGCTGCTGGCGGGTAACTGGGCAATTTTACCGGGTGTCTGGCAATGGGCGGTGGGGCGTTTTGTCCCGACATTGATTCTGGTGATGATGCTTATCGATCTTGGAGCGTTTGTTGGCACACAAGGCGAAAATAAATATGGTAAAGATACCCAGGATGTGAAGTATAAAGCCGACAATAAATCAAGTAATTAACCTTTAATATATCTCTTATCGCTATTTTTTTCCGGGATTGTTATTTCCACGATGCAAGTGACAATGCCCGGAAAATCCTTCTGAACTCTTCACCTTAAGCAATATCAAAAAAAATGGTAATCCATAAGATCATTACTTGTTTGTTCTTCCTTTAACGGCGCATTATTCTTAAGTCGTAATCGACAGAGAGGCGAATATACAGAGGTGCCCTATGAAAGATGTCGTAGATAAATGCAGTACTAAAGGATGTGCGATTGATATCGGTACGGTGATTGATAACGACAACTGTACCAGTAAGTTTTCGCGCTTTTTTGCCACCCGCGAAGAAGCAGAGTCCTTTATGACCAAACTGAAAGAGCTTGCCGCCGCTGCATCCTCTGCAGATGAAGGGGCCAGCGTGGCCTATAAGATTAAGGATCTGGAGGGGCAAGTTGAGCTTGATGCGGCCTTCACCTTCTCATGCCAGGCCGAGATGATTATTTTTGAGTTATCACTGCGTTCGTTAGCTTGATGGAGTTGCTTTAGAAGGAGTTAAACATGGCTTATAAACACATTGGCGTGGCAATTTCCGGGAATGAAGAAGATGCCTTACTGGTGAATAAAGCCCTGGAGCTCGCCAGACATAATGACGCTCACCTGACGTTAATTCATATTGATGATGGCTTAAGCGAGTTGTATCCGGGTATCTACTTCCCTGCAACAGAAGATATTCTTCAATTGTTGAAGAATAAGTCGGATAACAAGCTGTATAAACTGACGAAAAATATTCAATGGCCGAAGACAAAACTGCGTATTGAACGCGGAGAAATGCCGGAAACACTGCTGGAAATTATGCAAAAAGAGCAGTGCGACCTCCTTGTCTGTGGTCATCATCACTCATTTATCAACCGTTTGATGCCGGCATATCGCGGGATGATCAATAAGATGAGTGCGGATTTGCTCATCGTGCCGTTTATCGATAAGTAACCGCTTACCAGTAATGCTCCGCTGTCATATGGCCCGGTCGGCGACGTAAATGTTTCGTCATCTGCCGGGTCTCCTTCAGCAACTGTTGTGTATCGCGCACCATCTGTGGATTGCCGCACAGCATCACATGGCTGGTTTCTTTATTTATCGGCAGGCCAACCGCGCTTTCCAGTTCACCACTTTCAATTAACGCCGGTAATCGCCCAGTGAGCGAACCCGCAGCCGTTTCCCGACTGACCACCGTCTGAATGCGCAGTTTCCCCTCGTAGCGTTTTTCCAGTTCCTGCATCAGAGGTAGATAGCTTAAGTCGGCGGCATATCGTGCGGCGTGAACCAGCACCATGTTTTTGAAGCGTTCTAAATCTTTGCCCAATTGCAGAATCGATAAATAAGGGCCAATCGCTGTACCGGTTGCCAGCATCCATAGCGTTTCGCAATCTGGTACTTCATCCAGCACAAAGAAGCCAGCGGCTTCGCTAACCACCTGCACTTCATCGCCCGGTTTCAGTGCCGCCAGTCGTGGACTTAATTTGCCATCGGGGACGGTGACCAGGTAAAACTCCAGATCCGGATTATCGGGCGAGTTAACATAGGAGTAGGCGCGCTGAACGCGTTCGCCTTCAATTTCAAGGCCAAGTTTGGTGAATTGCCCGGCGGTAAACGGAAGCACGGGGGCGTGAACGGTGAGACTAAACAGGGCGTCGGTCCAGTTCTGCACTTTAGTGACTTTGCCTGTTACCCAATCAGCCATGTTTTTCTCCTGTTTTGATTGACTTGCCTTATCTTCGTTCTCCGAACAAAAAAATTCCAGTCCCGAAGGACTGGAAGGCTCAATCGATCAAATCAATCAGAGGATGTGCACCTGCATTTCCGGGTCTTTGCGATCCAGATAGTGGATGGACTGAATGCGGCGAATGGTGCGTGACTTGCCGCGGATCAGCAGCGTTTCGGTAGTCGCGATATTGCCTTTGCGGCTAATACCTTCCAGCAGATCACCTTTGGTGATGCCGGTGGCAGAAAAGATGACGTTGTCGCTGCGCGCCATATCGCCCAAACGCAATACTTTACCGGCTTCGATGCCCATCGCTTTGCAGCGTGCCAGCTCCTGCTCGCCAATGCGACGATTCTCTTCGTTGTCGCCTTTGACGTCATGACGCGCCAGCAGACGACCGTTCATGTCGCCATCTAATGCGCGGATCACCGCCGCAGAAACTACGCCTTCCGGCGCGCCACCAATACCGTACAGCACGTCAACTTCGCTGTCTGGCATACAGGTGAGAATTGAGGCTGCAACGTCGCCGTCCGGAATAGCAAATACGCGCACGCCGAGTTGCTGCATTTCTGCGATAACGGCATCGTGGCGCGGTTTTGCCAGAATCGTTACCGTCAGTTCGCTCAACGGTTTGCCGAGCGCCGCCGCAACATTGCGCAGGTTATCCGCCAGCGGCAGGTTCAGATCAATGGTGCCTTTGGCTCCCGGTCCGACGATCAGCTTCTCCATATACATATCTGGCGCGTTGAGGAAACAGCCTTTATCGCCTACTGCCAGCACCGCCAGCGCGTTAGCCTGGCCCATCGCCGTCATGCGCGTGCCTTCAATCGGATCAACAGCAATATCTACCGCGTCGCCGCGACCAGTACCGACTTTTTCACCAATGTAGAGCATCGGTGCTTCGTCGATTTCACCTTCACCAATAACGATGGTGCCGTCAATGTTGACCTGGTTGAGCATAATACGCATGGCGTTTACCGCCGCGCCGTCCGCGGTGTTTTTATCGCCGCGTCCTAACCATTTGTAGCCAGCCAGCGCCGCTGATTCGGTGACGCGGGAAAATTCGATGGCAAGTTCTCGTCTCATAGCAAACTCTAAGCAGTAAGGAATGGCGCGAAGTGTAGCACAGGGGAAGGGCGGGATTATTGATGTGTGCGGGGTTGCCCCCGCACGGTTTCAGAGTCTGCGTGATGCCGGATGTGTATCCGACTCGTAGGCCTGATAAGACGCGCAAGCGTCGCATCAGGCAATCATTATTACTCGTCGTGTTCTTCCCATGCCATCGCGCGTTTGACCGCTTTTTTCCAGCCTGCGTAACGGTAATTACGCTCAGTGGTTTCGATGCCTGGACGGAACTCGCGCTCAATCACCGCTTTCTCTTGCAGCTCGTCGAGGTTCTGCCAGAAGCCAACCGCCAGACCAGCAAGATAGGCCGCACCCAAAGCGGTGACTTCGCGCACTTCCGGGCGCTCAACGCGCGTACCGAGAATATCGGACTGGAACTGCATCAGGAAATTGTTCGCCACCGCACCGCCGTCCACGCGCAGCGCGTGCAGACGAATACCGGAGTCGGCCTGCATTGCTTCCAGCACGTCACGCGTCTGATAAGCAATAGACTCCAGCGTCGCGCGTATAATGTGGTTAGCGTTCACCCCACGAGTCAGACCGAAAATCGCCCCGCGCGCATACGGGTCCCAGTACGGCGCACCCAGCCCGGTAAATGCCGGAACCACATACACACCATTGGTGTTTTGCACTTTGGTGGCGAAATATTCGGAATCGTAGGCGTCGTTAATCAACTTCATCTCATCGCGCAGCCACTGAATGGACGCGCCCGCCATAAACACTGCACCTTCCAGCGCATAGTTCACTTCGCCAGTCGGGCCGCAGGCGATGGTGGTCAGCAGGCCGTTTTCTGATTTCACCGCTTTCTCGCCAGTGTTCATCAGCATAAAGCAGCCAGTGCCATAGGTGTTCTTCGCCATCCCTTCTTTCACGCACAACTGACCAAACAGCGCGGCCTGCTGGTCACCGGCGATCCCGGAGATTGGAATACGCGTGCCGCCTTTGCCGCCAATGTTAGTCTGACCGTATACTTCGGAAGAACGACGCACTTCTGGCAGCATCTCACGCGGAATATCCAGCACCTCCAGCATTTTGTCGTCCCAGTCCAGGGTATGGATGTTGAACAACATGGTACGAGAGGCGTTGGTGTAATCGGTCACATGGACACGGCCCTGAGTCATTTTCCAGATAAGCCACGTATCAACCGTACCAAACAGCAATTCACCACGACGCGCACGCTCGCGAGAGCCTTCCACATGGTCGAGGATCCACTTCACTTTGGTGCCAGAGAAATACGGGTCAATCACCAGACCGGTATTGCTGCGGATATAATCTTCTAAACCGTCACGTTTTAAATGCTCGCAGATTTCTGCGGTACGACGGCACTGCCAGACAATGGCGTTATAGATAGGCTTGCCGGTTTCTTTTTCCCAGACAATAGTGGTTTCACGCTGGTTCGTAATACCGATAGCTGCAATCTGATCGGAACTGATATCGGCTTTCGCCAGCACTTCTACCAGCGTGGAGCTTTGGGTGGCCCAGATTTCCATTGGGTCGTGTTCTACCCAGCCTGGTTTTGGGTAGATTTGCTCAAATTCGCGCTGCGACACGCTAATGATATTGGCATCGTGATCCATTACGACCGCG
>ENA-UEQB01001168-UEQB01001168.1-human-gut-metagenome-genome-assembly--contig:-NODE-1168-length-22967-cov-29.961555_pt1 | contig 22967 bp, 15 predicted proteins | sample MGYA00242901_ERZ507918 | MGnify/ENA primary metagenome ERZ507918 (study PRJEB26167, sample SAMN06115405) | human gut metagenome | host: Homo sapiens | place: China:Sichuan | collected 2016-04-06... | reverse complement strand
GACGACCGTCAATAATAGGTCTGATACCAATTTTCGGCTTTCCACCGATTAATCTTGAATTTCTCATGGTTCAACTGATTTTATTTGGATTAGTTCAAAAAAGATTTATTTAAGTTACTGTATAAAAAAAGAAGCGTATAGAACAGTAATCAGTCAATTCTAATTTTTATTACAATTTTCTTCACTCTTTTGCATTGTTCCGTAGCTATGCATGGTTGATGCAAATCTGTTGGGAAAAAAATAAAAAAATGTCCTGCATCAGCTTTCAACAGCTGTTCTATATTTGCATTATAAAACGTGATGTCCCTTTCTACATTATATGGGACAACCTCCTTCACCGGATAATGGCTAAAGCCGATATACTCTTCCCCTTCTATCACATACTGCAAATCAATATACCGACGATGGGATTCGAACAAGACATCTTCTTTTTTCTTTGTCTGGTATTCATCCACAGAGACAAACACGTCTTCGCTCAAAAACTTTTTTCCGACAGTCAATGAATCCTTTTTTACATTACTCAGATAATCGAAAGCCAGTTTCCAACGCTCAGGATACCGCTTGTAGTGTTCCGCAAAGGAGAGTGTATCAATTGATTGGCTCGGAATGACGTTGGAAGAATACAACTCCTGTCGCCAGTTTGTTTCTGATTTCACTATTTTAGAATGACTTAGTTTCTTGCTTTTTCCACAAGATGTGATAGCTAAAAGTAAATACATAACCATTAATAAATTATATAATTTCATCTTTTTCTCCTATTTACAATATTTACGCTAATAAAACCTACTAAAAATATGACTATTGTACCTAACACAATTGTAAGATTGGTATGAAACGGGCTTTTAAACTTGCCCCAGAAGCTATCTGTAAAGAATATGGGTGAGAGGCTCATCCAAATAACTACAATAGCTCCGCATATAACCCCTAATATAGCATCCACATTACGGGCTTTCCGAGTGACATATCCCAATAAGAAGAGCCCCAATATTCCACCGCTGAATATGGAAGACAAACTCCACCAAACATCCAATACACTTTTCACATTAAGTAAGGCTAACGCCACGATAATCCCAATGATTCCGATGATGACATTTGAGCCATACAGTATACGCATCGATTGCTTTTCTGTAGGTTGCTCACAAGCGAATCTTTTATAATAGTCTGTAAGTATAATTGTGGCAGAACTGGTTATGCTAGTGGCGATAGTACTCATTCCTGCGGCAAATATAGATGCTATCAACAAGCCTGTTACCCCAGTTGGTAGCCCATGTACGATGAAATACGGAAATACAGAATCTCCCGTAATGTGGTCTGGCAACAATTCCGGTTGCATCTTATAATATGCATACAAAGCAGTACCTATCATAAAAAACACCATTGAAACCGGTATGAATAGATATCCTCCGAAGAGAGCAGAGAATTTGGCTTCCTTTTCATTCTTGGCTGTCAGATAACGCTGCACGTAGTTCTGGTCGATGCCATAGTTTTGCAAATTGATAAATATTCCATAAACTAAACATACCCAAAATGTGGAATCAGACAAACTGGAACCAAAACTCCCCAAACTGAATTTATTGTCTGCCATCGCAATATCAAACGTCTGTTTGGGCCCCTCCGGCATATCGAACAACAAGATAAGCATACAAATCAGTGCCCCACATATCAAAATGAAGCCTTGAATAGCTTCTGTCCATATAACTGCCTTCAATCCACCAAGCATTGAATATAGGATAATTACTATACCCGTAATTATAATAATCATTTTTATATCCCATCCAAGCAGAGCGTTCATCGGCAAAGCCAATAAATAAAGAATAGACCCCATACGAGCAATCTGAGTAAGCAAGTAACAAAAGGAAGCATAAGACCGTGCCCATATACCAAATCGCATTTCCAAAAAACTATATGCAGATACACTTCCTATGCTGCGATAAAAAGGGACAAAGTAACGGGCTGCAAAATAAGAAGCAATTGGGATAGAGAGGCTGAAGACAAATGCATTCCAATCTTCCATATAAGACTTCCCAGGATATGCCAGATAGCTTATACTACTTACATAAGTCGCGAAAATAGACATTCCGACAACCCATCCGGGAAGGCTTCGTCCGGCAGAAGTAAATTCATCAGAAGTACGTTTCTTGGAAAAGAAAGAACACCCAAATAGAACAATTCCTCCTGTAAATACCAAAAAAACTATTGTATCTAAGATTGTCATGTTATCGGGGTCTTATGGTTTTAAATCAAGGTTCATATTTAAACTATCCAATGCCTTCCTCACTTGCTCACGCTCCGCTTTCTCAAAATGATTAAACGGAGCTGCTACAAAGTCGTTGCATATTCCCAGTAAAGACAACGCACATTTCAATCCTTTCAAATAGCTGGAACCATATTTCCCTATCGTATATATGGTGGCGCTGATTTGCATTATGATTTTCTGTAGACGATACAGCTCTTCAAAATTATGTTCTTTTGCGGCATTATAAAGTTTCACGTACAATTCTGGGAACATGTTCGCACCTCCGTTTATACCTCCGTTTCCTCCCATCAAGACACTTTCACCAGTCACCTCCTCAGGCCCCACCAGCATTGAGAAGTCGTGACGGTCGCTCATCACATACATTACCGACTGAAAATAGACAAGGTTGGCCGAACTGTCTTTAAACCCTATCACCTTCGGATTCTCTGCAATACGCCGTATTGTCTGTGGGGCGAAGTTGACTTTGGTATGTGTAGGCATATTGTATAGGAAAAGAGGCAATGGTAATGCTTCAACCAGTTGTTCATAGAACTCGACCAATTCCGGTTGAGCAGAAGCAAAATAATATGGAGGGGCTGAAACAACAGCCTCCGCACCATAATCAGCAGCAATTTGAGACAGTCTGATACTCTCCACAATAGATGTATCCGAGATACAGACCAATACCGGTAATCGTCCAGCCGTAATGCGGCAGGTTTCCCGAATCATTTCTTGTCGCAATCTATAACTCAGGCATTGAGCTTCACCAGTTGTTCCCAAAATAAAGAGAGCATGTACTCCTCCATCTATAAGATGTTCAATCAGACATTCCAATCCCTTAATATCCAGCATATCGTTATTCAACAACGGAGTAACCAGTGGAGGGATTATACCCGACAACGGAGATTCTAATAATCTATTCATAATTTTATTCTTTTTAAGTTAGTTCATTATAGTTCGTACTTAATTCGCTATTCTTATTGTACAAGCTGACGGAAATCCTGCATTCGTCTCCTCGGATAACGTAAGACTGACGAGGAAACACACCTTTTTGAGTGAACGACTCCAGTTGGTCAAGTAAACAATTCCAGTCGGTCGGTTATCACAATATAGGAAATATCGCTTATATCAGTGCATTCCGCACCGTCTTCGTGTATATAGTCCAGCCTGCGGAAAGAAGGTCAGGAATCAGAAGAATATCCCCGGCTTTTCTCTAGCAAAAAGAAGAAGTGTCCCTAGATAAAAAAAAGAATAACTAATACCTTTTCATAGTCATATATGTTAAATCTAACAAAAGAAATAACTCCTTATGGAAGCTCCATCCTAAAAGGGGCAGCCGGCAAACCTTCCTTATTGTACAGATTCAGTTGTCCAGGATTGTCACTCCAGCCATATCTTACCGCTACAGGATGTAATAGAGTGTCATTCCATACAATGACGACATTTCCACTAATCTTCGCCTTAGCCCAAACAAACTTGTTATCTTTTCCTGCGATTGCAAAACCATTGATAAATTCATCACCATCCTTAGACACCAACCCCGACCCAACATTATCGAATGAGATGATAATCTTATTCTTCTTCGTTTTCATGGAGCGGAAAGTCGGGCCGTCAGCTACAATGTTCTTCTTCCCGTAATCGAGCTTTAGGGCATGAAGTGCCAACCGTTTGCCCACATCTTTTTTATTCTTGGGATGAATATCATCGGCCTCACCGATGTCGATGGTGACAGCCTGACCGGTTTTGGGCAAAGACAATGCCTGGGTTTGTGCCTCGCGTATTTCAGCCCATTTACTATCTTGCGGCATTTTGTCGATACTTCTGTAATTGGCCAGCTGTACCCAATAGAAAGAGAACTCGTTATTCCAACGGGCACGCCAATCACTAATGAGATTGGGAAATAGAGTCCGATACAAAGCAGGGTTGTAATCGTTACTTTCTCCTTGATACCAAATTACCCCCCTAATAGGAAGCCCAGTCAGTGGAGCAATCATTCCGTTGTACAATAGTGATGGATAGGCATTGGGACCGAATTCCACATAACCATATTTCCGGCTGTCCACGGCAACCTTATATTTCCACTCCTTGGCCAATGAGAGCTTTGTACCACCTATTTCTAAATAGAGCTGGTCTCTTTGCCCGCTAAAGCCTCCTTCACCGGAATAGTCACTGACACTAATGGTAATAACATTTTTGCCTTTTTTCAGAATACCTGTATCAAAGGCATACAAGCGTTCCTTCTGATAACCGGTTGTTCGCCCCACTTCGACCCCGTTAATCCAGGTGATATCCGCATCGTCAATTCTTCCCAATGACAATACAGCTTGTTTTCCCACCGGATTATCCGACAAGGTTATTTCAATGGAAAACCATACCGTACCATTCATATCAGTTAATGCTGTTCCCGACCATGCTTGGGGAAGACACATGCTTCCATCAAAGACAAGGCAAGAACCTGTAGCATACCATTTTTCCGTGATTCCTGGATCTACATTAAGAGCTTTCTCAAAAGCCGCTTTCCGAGTTAGATTGGTCTGTTCAAAACTGTCCATGTCTATTTTTTCCGATTCTGAAAGTTTTTGAGTAAACTCAGGTATATCACGGATACCGTCCGGACTGGTCCAGGTTTCAGCTACAGTACCTCCCCACGAGGAACATATAAGTCCAATAGGGATATGAGTATTCGAGTGGATCTCTTTACCGAAAAAATATCCTACGGCAGAGAAATCGCCTGCTGTGGAAGGCGAACAAGAATGCCATGCTCCCCCTACATCCATTTTCGGATGATTGCCTATAGCCCTTCCGACAGTGAACAGTCTGATGCCCGGATAGTCCGCACCGGATATTTCCACCATAGCATTGTTGGCATCATTGAGGTGGAATTCCATATTGGACTGCCCACTACATAACCATACGTCACCAATCAGAACATTGTTGAACTCAACTTCAGACTGTTCTCCTTTAACAACGAGTGTATAAGGACCTCCATAGGCCGAAGCGTCTAAATAAGTACTCCAGTTCCCGTCATTTGTCGCTATGGTCTTTCGGATTTGCCCTTTAAAGTGGATTTCAATCTTCTCATCAGCTCCTGCCCATCCCCATAAATGAATAGGGCAGTCCCGCTGAAGAACCATATTATCCGAAAAGAAGCTCGGCAACGTAACTTGTGCTCTTACAGGAAAAGTACACACGCTGCATAACAATACAAGAAACAATGTTTTAAGTCGCATATTATTGGATTATTTATTGGTTCTGAAACCCAAGAAACGATGAAATGTCAGATAATTGGCATTATGCTGGTTGTCCGCTTGACCGGTACGATCATCAGAGGCCGTTCGTGAGACTGCTATGATGTCATCTCCCTCAATTAGCCAGTCCAAGTACTGGAATCCATGATGGGAAATGTCGTCATGATGTAATAAGATGTCCTTGACATGCCATTGTTCCAGATTGTCTGACCAGCACAAGGCAATGGTATTCCGTGTCCGTTCATTATTCCCACCTCTATCTTCGGGTAACACATAATTGCTCAGTGTCCAGTATTTTTGACTGACAGAATCGTAACGGATAGTGAACTTCTTGCAGCCTCCAGGAAGATTGATGAATCCTTGCTGCGGATTAAAACTTAAAAGCCCCTCTTGCGAGATATCAACAGCTGCCGCCAAATCATCTTTCGAATAATGTACACGAAGAATGTTTTTCAAAGTATTGTCTTTGGCGACCACCATGTTTCCCTCAAGCCATGCCGAAGCTTCCGGCAGCCATGACTTGTCGAAAGGCAGTTCATTGCTTACCATCCAGTTATCGGCATTGAGCAAGTCGGCATCCTCGTCAACATGTACGGCCAATGCCTTGAAGTCACCCCAACCGTTTATTTTCCCTTGGTTCTCTAATGCTCTCCATATCTTGCCTTTGTGGAATATGACAGGGACAGGAGCGCAATGATAGAATCCTTCAAGAAGTAAACCGCTATTCCGATCCTTTGGAGTAGTCCACGAACGGCCCCCATCCATTGACCTTAATATGACAAAGTTGCCATATCCTTGGCTGCCTTTCGGACTTACCCCTATCAGATAAAGCTCCCTACCACGTGTAAACAAGGTTGCCCAATTGAGCCTGTCAATATGAGCGCAAACGTTCCACGTCGCCCCCTTGTCTATAGAACGATATACAAAAGTATCTGAAACGCGGCCGTTGCCAAAATAATCATGAGATGCCACATACGTTCCGTCTTCCAACACTGCAATACTTGGCGAGCCTACATAACGGTGTGTCGCAGCGATGGAATTGTGTATGACAGTCCCTGGAGGAGGCATAAAAGGTTTTGCCGTAAGAGCCTTTATTGTTGCCGTTTCTTGTATAGAAAAGGGCGTACCGTCTTTTCGCAATATGTCGTGAAACCATACAGACGGTTCGCTTCCGTCTCTTATCGGCTGGTCCCATGCATAGATAGTATTGGTTTTCCCCGCGACAAATCCCCAGTTGATAGCACCGACCGCATTCTTTTTCAGCATGGGCATGATGGTCTGGAATGTACTGCAGTCCCTGCGGTTCATATATTCCGTACATACCATAGGTCGTCCATATTGTTTCAGTCTATCTATCTCCTTTTGGTGGGACAACGAATCCGAATAATTGTGATAGGTTATCAAATCGGAGTTCTCCAGAAGGAAATTCTTTATTTTTGAGGTGCTTCCTCCCCATATTCCGGCAGTCAGCGGTTGTGAAGGATTAACCGAACGTGCCCATTCGAATACTTTTCTCAGTAGTGGCAGGCTCCTATTCTTGTAGTTGCTGTTTCCGGCTTCATTATACAGATCCCAAAAAACAATTCGTTCATCCCCAGAAAAGGTAAAAAGAATGTCCTTTACATATTCCTCCAGTGTTTGTATCAGCTCTGCCCTTTCGTACAATAAATCGCCTGGATCGCGTACCCAGCCGGAATTGTGTACTCCTGGTACGGGAGCAGGCTGTTCTCCTGCCTTGTAAGTGGGATTCCAACAATCATCAAAGAACACAAAGGCGGTGGAGATTCCATATTTCCCTGAAATGGAGAGATATTCTTTAACTCTTTCCTTGAATCCCTCTTTATCTGTTTCCCAGGCCAGATGATGCAGATAGACCCTCATGCAGTTGAAACCGAGAGCCGCTGCCCAACTTAGTTCCCGGTTGATGGTTATGGGGTCGAATGATTCCTTTTGCCACATTTCCAACTGGTTAACAGCAGTGCTTGGTTGGAAGTTGCACCCCCTCAACCATTCCCGTTGGGCATACCATGCGTTGATTTTGTTTGCCGGCCATCGGGTAGTATAGTCTTTACCTGCAATGGACGGTATGTGTAATAATACTATAGTGAATAGTAGTAAATATTTCTTCATATCTTATCTTTTTATTATTTTGCAATTGAATATCGGTCCAGCTACACTCCTGTTGTCAAGAGCCTTAAAGGATACTGTTATTTTCTTCTTGTTTTCAGTCAACTCAAAAGGAATGTGATATAACTTGTCCACAAAAGTATTTCCCCACCAGTGGATAATGACCGTTGCAATGGAGGTGCCGTCTATCTCAACGTTGAATTTATAGATGTCTCCCAAATTTCCCCAGTAACTAACTAACAGATCCTGAGAAATGTCCGGACGAACTTCCATCTCGAACGAAAACCATCCTCCGTTGACCGCTTTCCGAAATTTTCGGCCATTGAGTTCTCCGGTTCTGGCCTTTTCTCCTTTGAAGCCATGGTCACGTTCCGGCTGCATCTCTCCTGGCTGAAAGCTTGACACCGTCTGTTCCTTTATCCATTTTTCCCTATCTTGTTTCATCATAATCTCATCCTTTCTGGCTGTCCATTCTTCAATGGTGTAATGTTCAAAGTAGACCATCAGAGGTTTTCCACCCATTTGATAATAAGGCTTCATCTTTATGGAACAAGGACGGGCCGCTTCCAGGATAAACTCCAAAGGTTTGCCTGCAGGTTTCAAAGAGAGGGAGGCATTTTCTATGTCATCTGTAACCACGATAGGGAAATGGGAATAATTTTTTCCTTCAAAATCAGCAGACAAAACAATTGGACCGTACAGATAGGCCCTTAATCTGTCATTGCCCAATGCGGCTTCCGAAGTCACTTTCTTAGGAATGACAATACTAATTCTGTCTCCGTCTTTCCATTTTCTGGTGATAGGGATGTATTCTCCGGGAACCGCACAGACGGTTTGCCGCTGCCCGTTGACAAAAAGGGAGACATTGTCTTCTGCCCATCCCGGATAACGCAGATTAAGGGTAAATTTCTGTTTCCCTGAGGAAGAATTGACCATGTAACGGACAGTGTCCGATGCCGGATAGGCTGTCTTCTGTTCGAAACGTATCCCCCTCGCTTTCCAATCCAATACAGACGGGATAAAGAGATTCACATAAAGATTATCCTTTTCGTCCGTATGATAGATAAATTCACCATACCGCACATGATTCTCCAAACCAGTGCCTACACAGCACCAGAACGAGTCGAATGGGGTGGAATAATTGCGTTGTGAACCTGCGGAAAGAGGAGACATATAGCAGACCATACCATCTTCAGGATTCTGTGATGCCAGTATTTGATTATACAAGGCACGCTCATAATAATCGGCCTTGGAAATGTCGGGCTTCAGGCAGAAAAGGTGTTTGGTCAGCTTCAACATGTTGTATGTGTTACAGTTTTCACATGTCTTATCAGTGATTCGGTCACAAATCCGTCCCGGTACACCAAAATGCTCAGCCTCACTATTTCCACCAATTACATACGAATGGTTGTGGACGACCGTATGCCAGAAGAAGTCGGCTATATCATATAATTTTTTATTGCCGGTCAACTCATATTGGCGGATAACGCCTACCACTTTAGGAATCTGTGTGTTGGCATGCTTGCCTTTCAGTTCATCTTTTGAGACAGCCAGCGGCTCTACAAAAGCTTTATGGTTCAGACGCAAAGAAAGCTCCAAGAATTTCCTGTCACCGGTCAAACTGTAGAGTTCCGCCATCGATTCATTGATTCCTCCATGCTCACAAGTTAGGACTTTCTGTATCTGTGCATCACTCAACTGCGCGAAAAGGACATATAGTCCTTCTGCCAGTTGAGAAAGCACCTTATAGGCTTGTCGGTCTGATGTATAATGATATACGTCTATCAGTCCGGCACACAGCTTATGCATGGTATAGAACGGTACCCAACTGCCGTTCAAGTCAAAGCCTTCTGTCCGAATATTCCCACGATATATTTCCTGGAACAACTTTTTAGCATTCGGGAAAGCAGCGAACAAACCATGGAAGTCGAATGCCTGCTGGCAAACATCCAGTTCATTCACACTATATCTGATACGCTCAAGCGCTCCTTCGTCATCTGTTGAAGCGTACATCATCGCTAAAGCGGAAAGATAGTGTCCCAAAGTCTGTCCTGCCACTCCCCGACTTTCCCATCCCCCATATTTAGAAGCTTTTTGTGCCAATCCCGCTTCCTGCCTGAATCCTGACAACAGTCTGTCAGGATTCAGAGAAAACAGCCATTGCTTATCCAGCAGCAAGGCATTTCTAAAAGGACTTTCCGTCAGTCTGATGTCTGACAATTCAAACTCCTTCAGTTCGCCTATAGTCTGCTTTGCTATGCGTCCGTATGTATGCAATATAGAGATTGCGAAAAAAAAGATGCATCCAAAAAGATTCTTCATACTTTCTGCTTTTTAAGCCCAAACACCCCGCCATCGCTTTCCTGCCTATTATGAAATCGAGTATAAAACAACCAAATACTGATGACGGTGTATTTGTATTCGGTTTGATCACAAGAAGAATTACTTAAAAAGGAAATTACTTCCAAAGTTCATTTTGTTCCAACAAGTCGTTTATTTCAATTTCCTTTTCCGGCAATGGCCATACCAAGCTTTTCTGTCCCAAATAGTGCCTCAGGTTGACCGGAACAAAAATCTCTCCCCATGCTCTTTCCAACTCTCCCCAACGTATCAGATCATAATAGCGATGGCCTTCGTATACAAGTTCAATTCTTCTTTCATGTTTTATGATTTCAAATAGTTCGTCACTATTCAATCTTTTTGTTTTTCCTTCAACGTCCTGAACTATAGGCATCATGACAGTGGGACGTTGTCTTATCTGGTTTATGAGTCCCAATACTTCATCATAATCATAATTACCACTCCTGACCAAAGCTTCAGCTCTCATCAACAGAATGTCTGCATAACGAAGGGTGTATACGTCTTGGGGCATATCTTCCATCTCCAAATCTGTTTCTTCCACCCATTTACGGAAATGACAACGTGTCAGAGTGTAATTCTTGGCATCATACAGTGCTTGTCCATTTTCTATAATTTCACCCTTAATCCAGGGAGTTCGGTGAGTTATAATGGAAAATCCCATACGTGGGTCTCTATTTACATATCGTTGTGTATCCTTAAGAAAATCATTATGCACATTATCCTTATATATAGGCTGCTGTGTTATATCCCCTTTGAATAAGGGGGATTTGTCTATAGGAAGTCCATCAATGCAATAATAATCATCCAGCAAATCCGGTAAGGGAACAATAAATGGTGGAGGAACGATACCTTTCCATCGACCGATACGAGTTCCTTCACGAGGCTGTATCCCTCTTTCAAAGCAAGCCGACATAATGATCTCCTTAGATTGTTCGGCTTCCGGTGTGAACAACTTACCATAATCCGGATATAGCTCATAGTAGTTCATATCAATGACATCTTTAGCAGCTTTAGCAGCCTCTGTAAACATATCATTATACAAATATACACGCGCCAATAGACCTAAAGCTGCCCCTTTTGATAAACGCCCGTACTCACCACTGGCAATTTTGTCTTGTGTAGGCAATGCTGTTGCGGCTTCTTTTAAATCGTTTATTATAAAAGAAACAATACTTTCCCTGGATGTTTTAGGAACATTGGCATTGATAACCGTTTGTGGTTCTGTTATCAAGGGGACGTCCCCAAAAGTCATGCTTAAATGCATATAATGGTTGGCTCTTAACACTTTTACTTCTGCAAGCATCCTTTTTTTCTTGGCTTCATCAAAAGCCATGGATTCTACATTTGCTATAAATTTATTGCATCTAGCTATTCCTTTGTAATGCATTTTAAAGAAATCGTATATGACTCCTGTCTGTGGAGTATGAATACCTCTACAAATATCATCCAATGAATGTCCCCAACCGAAATAGGCATTATCTGTAATTGCTTCATATTGCATAATACCTACTCCCCATGGGCCTTCATAATACATAGATTGAAAAGCATCATAACATCCTGCAAGACCCAACAAGGCATCCTCTTCCGTTTTCCAGAATGTATCTTCGGATATATTGTTAAGTGAAGTTCTGTCCAAGAAACTGTCAGAGCAGCTTGTGGCAAATAAAAATATGATAGAAATAAGAAATATGTTCGTTTTCATAATGTGCATTGTTAAAAGGTTATATTTAATCCGATAGAATAAGATTTCAATTGAGGGTAATTGAAATTCTCTGTATCACCTGCAAATTTTTCAGCATCCCAGTTCTTTACTTGAGTAAAAGTCAGTAAATTCAATCCTGTAAAATATACTCTCATACGTTGTATTGCCAACTTTTGACACAAACGGTCAGGAATGTTATAGCCCAATTCCAGATTCTTCAGACGAAGATAGGAAGCATCCTTCATCCAGAAAGTGGAAGTTTCATTATTCTGTGTTCCTTTCATTCTAGGCATATTACCGTTAGGATTTTCTATTGGGTCGTATCTATCCAGCCAATCTGTCAGAATATTTCCTTGACTTGGAGCGTCTTTATAAAAACGGTCTACGCCAGCAACTCCCTGAAAGAACAAAGAAATGTCGAAATTTTTATATGAGGCAAATATATTAAAACCATAAGTCAAATCGGGGAACGGAGAACCGATGACTACCCTATCATATTGAGAATCTACTTGTCCATCTGGTACGCCATTCGGACCACTGATATCCTTATACTTTATGTCACCCGGTGCCACATCAACCCCATTGAAACGTTTGGGACCCTCCTCTATTTCTTTTTCACTACGGTACAAGCCTTCAGCAATATATCCATAGTAACTGCCAATCGGTATTCCGGCACGATAAATCGCATTTCCACTATACCACTCCAAGCCCTTGACATCTATAATTTCATTTTTGATTTTCGACAGATTTCCCGAAACAGTATAGTTAAGTTCTCCTATATTATCATGATATGTAGCGGTCAGTTCCCATCCTTTATTGACTACTTTGCCCGCATTCTGCTTGGGAGCATTCAGATTTCCCAATGTTGCATTGATCGGAAGTGAAAGCAATATATCCGATGTCTTTTTATAGAAATAGTCCGTTGTAAATTCCAGTTTTCCATCAAACAATGACAAGTCCAATCCGAAATCGGTCATAGCAGTAGTTTCCCACTTGATATTGGAGTTGCTAAGGTTAGTGACAGCCACACCTCCCGCAATGCCATTACCAAAAACATAGTTCTGCCCAGTATTGATTAATTGCACATAGGCATAATCATTAATTTCTTGATTTCCCAACGTTCCCCAACTGCCTCTTAATTTCAGATTGGAAATTGCAGGAAAATTATCTTTGATGAAAGATTCTTCAGAAACTCTCCATGCTGCTGAAGCGGAAGGGAATATTCCCACCCTATTGTTTTTGGGCAAACGCGAGGACTGGTCTCTACGTACGTTTCCTTCCAACAGGTATTTTCCATCCCAATCATAGTTTATTCGCCCGAAAAATGACTGCAACGCAGTTTCCACAGCTTTTCCTGACACTCCGGGATTCTTGCTCCCAGCCGATAACTGATAGATTTCATTATTAGGGAAACTCTCAATACTGCCTTTATGTTCGTCATAACGCTCGAACTGGACAGAATGACCTGCTAACAATGAAAAACTGTGCTTTTTGATTTTAAAGTTATACGTAAGGAGATTCTCGTTCAAATAAGAATAGGCCAGTTTAGTATACTTGGAGGCAGAATTAATCAGTTCCTCCTGTACGACATTCCCGTTCGAATCATAATAATAATCGGTAGGCGTGAAAGAAGAGCTAAAATAGCTTCTATATTTTGCCCCAAGGTTTGTCTTGAACTTCAGGTTTTTCCAAATGGTAATTTCAGCGAAAGCCTTTCCGTCAAAACGGTAATTCTCTTCATAATGATCACCTATATATGCGGCCTTTACCGGATTATGTATGGCTACCATACCGGCACTCGCATTTCCGTCCACTGCTCCCCATAGGCCATTGGAATATTTGACAGGTACAGTAGGACGTGTGAACCAATATAGCTTTCTCATAATTCCATTTCCACCTCCTGTTCCCTGATACGGTTCATCAATCCGGTCTCTACCTCCTGACAGATTGAAGCCGAAACTGAAATGCTTATTGACGGTATAGTCTATGTTGGATCTGAAGTTCAGTCTTTTGTTACTGGTACCTATCATTATACCGTCCTGGTCCAAATATTCGAGAGAGTTCATATAAGAGGCTTTCTCGGTACCGCCCTTGATGGACAAATGGTGAGTATGCGTGAATGCCGTACGGAACACTTCCTTGTTCCAGTCCGTATTTGCGAATTCATCTGGGTTGGAACCGTCTTTCATTTGCTGAATCATATCAGAGGTGTACTTCTCATACCCTTGAGTCTCGTTATACAATTTAGCCCAATCCCATGAGTTGCAATAATCGGGTAGAACGGTAGCCTGTTGCAATGCAAAATTGCCGGCATACGAGACTGAGAGCTTTTCCTTCTTCCCTCTTTTAGTGGTTACCAATATGACTCCATTGGCCGCCCTTACACCATAAATGGAAGCTGAAGCCGCATCTTTCAGAACAGTAACACTTTCAATGTCATTCGGTGCCACATTGCTCAACGAGCTCTCCATACCATCAATAATGACCATCGGGTTTGTGTTGCCCAACGTACCGATTCCACGAATATTAATTGTCGGATCATTTTTTCCCGGTTGTCCTCCTCCCGATATGATGGTTACTCCCGGCATGCGCCCTTGTAGCATTGTACTCGTATTTGATACCGGTACTTGGACAATCTCGTCAAAGTTTACAGCGGATACAGAACCGCTTAAATTAGCTTTCTTTTGCGACCCATAACCCACCACAACTACTTCATTCAATATCTGCGTATCTTCCGTCAAAATTATATGCAGATTTGTCGTTGTCCTCACTTTTATCGTTTGTGTGTTATAGCCTAAAAATGAAATGGTGATTTCACAGCCTGGTGATACCGATAAAGCAAACCTACCGTCAATATCGGTAATTGTTCCATTTGTTGTTCCCTTTTCAGAAATGTTTGCTCCAATAATTGGAACCCCTTCACTGTCTACAACAGTACCTGTAATCTGTTTCTTTTGTTGTGTTACAGAAAAAGTGTTTACCTCTGCAGCAACAGAATTACTAGGAATGCATAACATAAAAATGAATGCACCATAAAAAAATAATTTTCTTTTCATAATATAAAAGATTTAATAATTTGCGGGCAAAACTATGTAAAATGGAGATATGGGAGCATAGGGAATCATGCATTTATGGAGCGCTAATCTTGCAATGCATGATTTATGATTCATCAATAATGAATTTTGTTCTATATTTGCATCCATGAGTTAGTAAGGAATGAAGTGTCTTTAGTGATCTAATTTTACTTAATTTTTAAATGTCTACTTTTTATAGGTGTACTAAATTTATATAGAAAGGTTTGTTTATGAAGTTTTTAATATTCTCTTTAATCACCTTGTTTGTATCACATATATCTGCACAGTCGTATAACATTTCACAATTAGGACTTGAACAAGGTCTGACAAACAGCTATATTGTCAGTATAACACAAGACAGGGATGGCTTTTTGTGGTTTGCAACAGAAGAGGGGCTGAATAAATTCGACGGGACACATTTTATAGGTCATTATAAGTATACTCAAAGTATAAGTGGTAACGAATTAAATCGAATATATGCAGACAAAAACAAACCTATAATCTGGATAGCAACCCAGCGAGCAGGATTAAATGCATATAATTATGAGACTCAATCAATGGAATTGTTTTCACATGAGGATGACAATCCTAATAGTATTATCACCAATGACATCACAGATATTAAACCGGCAAATGGAAACAATCTATGGATTAGTACATTTCATTATGGGGTAGATTTGTTTGACACGAAAACCAAGTGTTTTACCCATTATAATAATCAGACTCTACCGTCTTTGTGTTCAAACAAGACCTGGACAATTATGGATGATGGAGAAGGACACTTATACATAGGTCACGCAGGGTCTGGCATGAGCATATTATCATTAGCCAACAATACGGTGAAAAACTATATGAATTCACCCTGGAAAAGTAATAGTATTCCTGGAAATGATGTACGATGCATCTATAAGGACACGCATGGCAATATATGGATAGGGACAGAAAAAGGACTATCAATCTTTGATGACAAGAAAGAAGAATTTATCGTACCTTCTCATCTGCCTCAAGAACTTAGTAATTCTTATGTATTTGACATCTATCAAACAGATGACGATAAATTATGGATAGGAACAGAATTAAATGGGATTTTTATCATAGATTTGAAACGAGATTTTCTAAGATCCCTTGAAAAGGGAATGAATATTGAGCATATAATTACTGGCGACAACATAAATTATAGTCTGTCCAACTCTACCGTGCGCAGTATTTTTCAGGATGAGTTCGGAAATATCTGGATTGGAACTTACGGGGGAGGGATAAACTTTATCAGTCATATGCCTCCTTTATTTAGTTCTTATAACTATTCTCCCATTAGTACAGATTTATACAGTATAAATAATCGCATTGTGCTGAGTTTATGCGCAGATGTGGATAACGAATTATGGATAGGGACAGACGGTGGCGGAATTAGTGTCTTTCAGAAAGGGCTCCGTACTCATACTTATGACAAAAAAAACGGGAATCTGACCCATAATTCTGTTATAGCACTATACAAAGATTCCTATAATAATATATGGATTGGAACATTTCTTGGAGGATTGAACTATTATGACTCTAAAACCAGAACATTCCGAAGTATAGAACTTGACGGAAATGCGAAACTGGATGTGAGATGTTTTTTTGAAGATAGCCGACATCGAATATGGGTTGGGAGTAGAAAAGGAATTTTTGTAATTGATCCATGTAGTAAAAAGGTTATAGCTCATTACAATCATACAAATAATGGCCTGCCTAATGATTTAATAAGGACTATAAATCAAGACTCTGAAGGGAAAATGTGGATAGGAACTTTTGGAGAGGGTCTTGCCGTCTATACACCAGATATGAAAGAGGTTGCTCGTTTTAATAGTAGTAATGGCTTTTGCTCAAATTCTATAAATTATATATTTAAAGATTCCAATGAGCAAATGTGGATTGCCACAGGTGAGGGGTTAGTCCTTTTCCCTAATATAGAATCGGCAGAATATATTGTATACAAGAGAGAAGATGGTTTAAAGAACCTTTACATCCGTTCTATTATAGAAGACGATATGGGAAATATATGGTTTGGTACGAATGCTGGTATTGGTTGTAAACTTCTAAAGCAGAATGAATTCAGGAACTATAATTCCTATAATGGCAAAATAATGGGCAGTTTCATGTCAGCTGTGACGAAAGATTCAAAGGGGATTATTTATATGGGATCTATAAATGGGGTATGGAAATTTGACCCTATGACAGTATTGTCTCGACAGGATGTTAGTGAATGTAATATTACAAAAATGAAAGTCTTTTCGGGAAAGACACTGTTGGATACTCCTGACATAATAAGCTATCTGAAATCGGAAAAGCAACAGATAGAACTTGACTGTAATCAAAATAATTTTGAGATTTCATTCTGTGTATCAGACTATTCCTTATCTAAACAAGTGGAGTATGCTTATAGGCTAGTGGGTATGGATAATATATGGTATACAACCGAGGAAAATAATGCTATATTCAGAAAAATCCCTCCAGGGGAATATGTGTTCCAAGTAAAGTCCAGAGTTAAATATATGGATTGGAGCAATAAAATATCTTCTTTATATATTAAGGTTGAACCTCCTTTGTGGTTGACTTGGTGGGCTATTTCATTGTATGTCATGTTGATTATTGCCAGTTTATGCTTTTTCTTGCAAATGTATAGAAAAAGAGTATATATTCAAAGTTCATATAAAATAATGCAAGAAAAGCATGTACATGAAAAAGAGCTGAATGAGGAACGTTTGAATTTTTACACAAATATTGCACATGAATTGCGTACTCCGTTAACTTTGATATTGGGACCATTGGAAGATATGCAGAAAGATACCGAATTGTCACCTAAACAAAAGAAACGGACTACTGTTATTCATCAAAGCGCACTCCGTTTATTGAATTTGATCAATCAAATATTGGAATTTAGGAAAGTTGAAACGCAGAATAAAAAATTGTGTGTAAGTAAGGGCAATCTTGTAACGTTGATTCGGGAAGTTGGACTCAAATATGAAGAGTTGAGCAGAAAACCTGGCATTGAATTTTCTATATCCATTGATTGCGAAGAACTGTATATGTTTTTTGATAAAGAGATAGTTGTAATTATATTAGACAATCTTATATCTAATGCCATTAAATATACGGAAACGGGAAAAATTGAGCTTAAATTATATACTTATCTTAAAGAGGGGGTTTCATATACTTGTATTGAAGTAAATGATACCGGATATGGAATTGACCCTAAGGAAATTTCTAAAATATTTGACCAGTATTATCAAGTCAAAAGTAAATATCAAATGGCTGGAACAGGAATAGGACTTTCACTGGTAAAACGGTTGGTTCAATTGCATGAAGGAGAAATCACAGTTGAGAGTGAAGTCGGAAAAGGAAGTCGATTTTGCTTTACTCTTTTGACACATAACTGCTATATGCAAGCATTACATACAGAAGCAGAAGAAACCTTTGAAATAAAAGAGAATGATGGGGCTCCGAATCTTTCACCTCAAAAAGAATTGCCTACATTGTTAGTGGTAGAGGACAATGTGGATCTTTGTGACTATATAAAGGATTCTTTCAGTGACTTCTTTAATGTCCTAATAGCTCAAAATGGTAAGAAAGGGGTTGAATTGGCCTATAAAATGACTCCGGATATTATTGTAAGTGACATTATGATGCCGATAATGGATGGAATAGAATTATGCAAATTACTAAAGAATAATATAAAAACAAGCCATATACCGATAATCTTATTGACAGCCAAGGACTCTATCCAGAATAAAGAAGATGGTTATTCAGTAGGCGCGGATTCTTATCTAACTAAGCCGTTCAGCGCATCTTTATTACTTTGCCGCATTAACAATCTTATGGAAGCACAAAAAAGAATGGCTGTCCATCTGGAATCAGATATTATGTATTTGAAAAAAAGTAAGGCACTGAATGATTCACTTAACAAATTGGATAACGAATTTTTACAACGGATAACTAGCTTAATAGAGGAGAATTTGAGTTCTCAAAAAATAGATATAACTTATTTATCTGACAAGATGTGTATGAGTTCTTCTAATTTATATCGTAAAATGAAAGCTTTGACAGGACTCTCCACAAATGAATTTGTACGCAAAATAAAACTAAAAAATGCTGAACGATTATTGCTGGAAGGGAAATATTCCATTTCGGAAGTAGCCTTTATGGTAGGAATGAACAGTGTTGTTTATTTTAGAGCTTGTTTTAAAGAAGAATACGGGTTGGCCCCAAGTCATTATTTGAAACATTTAAAATCGTGAATAACAGTACTTCTACCCAGTACTGTCATCTCCAACTATCCCAAAAGAAATAAAAAAAGAAGAAACCAAGTATTACCGTAAGCGACTGCTCAACTACATCTTGTACATTCGATTTTTTAGTGAGATGCACTCCATTATAAGTGCGTCTCGATTTTTTCATATGCCAACTTATCTCAGGGTTGTTATTGAGTGTCAGTCTCGCTTTTTCCCGGAACTGTCCCGATTATTTCCTCCATACATCCTGTAGCAGTTCCTTCAGGTCTCTGTCCGAATTAGGAGCCAGATAATAAGGAAGTTTGCCGATTACGTCATTCAGCCACTCTCTGGGTTGCCACCACGTTCCTTACATAAGCCAAGCAGGGAGCAGATTATAGCCATATTCTCAGCCGCTTCGTGGTTTCCGCAGAACAGCATGTTCTTTCTTGATATGACCAACGGTCGTAGGGTATTACTATGGTCGAAAACATCCCTCCCGATATAGTGCACCGGAGGGGGAAAGGAAAACATGAGAAAGCTTGGGACAACCCTCGAAAGCCATATCTTCAATCCTTGTAACTCCTTGCGGTATGATTATTTCCTCCCCCCGGTTCACTGTTGAATGGCGTATCTGCATTTTCCGAGAAGTAGCATCCAAGGTCGACTTTCCAAAGTGACCATAGAATATAGGATAATGAACAGAGGCACATCGCGGAAGACCACTCTTAAAAAGATATGGCCTCACAACCAAAGAAAGAAAAGAGAAACTAGGTATCATCCCAATTTCTCTTGTTGTCTTATCGATTCTATGTCACTATCCTGATTTCATGGAAGGAATATGACATGTCCTGATTACCAGGCAATCTCATATATCCATTCAAGGCATTGTGTATAGCCCTCATCTTGAAAGGCACCCTTTTCCTCACTATCCCGGAAACATATCGGGCGGCCTCTCCGATAGTCATGAAAAACTCCGGTTGGTTGTCATAGGAGGCCAGGCAGTAAGGTTCCGGAAAATACATGCCGGTCGTATCATTGGTGGAATAGACATTGTTTCCCGGCTCACATTCACGGTAATACACCTTGACGGACGGAAATGCCCGTTCTATGTTTTCCCTGAGTCTGGACTGCTCGCACCATGCCGTATAATGGTTGATAGTGAGCACGTTGCCGTCCAGCCCGTAACCGGTTATCTCCCCACGGCAGTTGAATGTTGTCCAGTCCCCGCCAAGCCTGTCAACCAGATTCCCCAGCCACCATTTGCCAAAACCGTTCTCTATGATTGAAGTCTTACATTTGTCAATATACTCCAATACTCCGTGCAGTGACCTTACTTCCTTCGCGTCACCGACACACTTGTATTCCACATCAGCCCAATTCGGCATGGCGTACCTCCTTTCTCTTTTGACCATATAGAACTCCGGTATCTTTGCTGACATCATTTGTCAGTTCTGTAAATTTTGAGTGCAGTGGAATAATCTTCCCGGCACTTCTCTGATTCTTGATTTTCTCTTTCATTTTCAAATTATTAATTAAGTTATTGTTCCCAAGAAAGCACACCTTCAGGAAGTGGTGAAATTCTTCATGTCCAGCACAGTATCCAGTAGGGTGTGTCTCTCCTATTATAAGAATATGAAGCTTTGCAACCTTCCTTTTTTTTGTCCGGGTTGTTATCTGTTTATATCCGATACGGTATTCAATGTACAATTCCATTATTTCAGCAATACTATCTGAACATAGTATATTCTATTATGAAAAATGTTGCATGGCAGTGGTTGGACAGTTGACCGGAGGCAGATTGTATGATAGGATTCATTATTGTTTATATCTTAATAATACCCACTCAGGCGGCGTGAGCCTACAACAAACGAAAGAGAAAATATTATATTCCAAAATCAACTTTTTTTGCTAAAATTGAGATTTTTACTTAAATAGAATATGTTTTAAAAGGAAAAAAATTGATTGCGTTCCGTTTACTCTCCATTGGTCAAATTAAATACCCGAAAATGTTGCATATGTAAAATCAATATCACCGGCCTAAAATAGGTTTAACAGTTCATTACCAATATACCTCATTTGCTTAAGGTGGCAATTACAAGACAACGAACTATAATCACTATCTCTATTTGACTTTATTATGATCCGGCAGTTGTTTGTTTCTTCCTACCCTCAAAAGCAAGAAGCGGGGAAAACAGGGCGGAAAACTATAAGACCTGTTTTTTGATAAGGTGGAGTTTGAAAAGGTTATACAAGCATCATTTCCGCCCACATTCTTCCGCTCTTCTATTCTCTTGAGGCGGGGAAATAAAATCCAGTCACAAATAAATATTATCAATTATCCCGACTATAACTAAGATATGAACCAGTCCTGACAACCATTATCAATCAACAAAATATCCTTAATCTCACAACCCAAATTCAGACAGCACCATAAAAAGTTCTCCAGCAATCTTTGTCTTATCCCACCATTCACAGTTCCGGATGAAATGATTGTCGGCAAAAAATATAAAGCCATGCCGATATTATTCATCCGGTTAAGAATATGGTGGATGACAGATAGAAAAACAACTTAACCTGATTATATTTTTCTTCTACTACCATCATTTCCAACTACTCCAGAAGAAAGAAAAAAAGAAACCAAGCATTACCTCAGTTTCTCTTCCTTATTTGGCTATAACAGATTGGGGCCTGTCTCTTCCCCGTTCTGATAGCAATGGATGTCCAGATTTTCTGTAACCATCCATTGGCAACTGTTAAGTCTGAATCCGTATCTCTCCTCGATGGTTGAAAGGAAAGATTCAAAGTCCTCATATTCCTCTGATTCTCTCAGTTCTTCGTCCGTCAGCTTTATGATATTCAGACAGCCGACAAAAAAGTCTAGAATCAATACATACTTAGGTTCCATAATTTCAATCCTCTTTTAAGTTATACCTTTTCAATAATATACTCACCTGCGAAGCTCTGAACTCCTTCCCCATAGCTGTAACAAACCCTTCACTGTTCAGGATTCTCGCCATTTCAGACAAACTCCGTTCTTCTTTCACCAGACTTTTCAGTAATGCTATGGCTCTCTTGTTGTTGGGATTGTCAAGGGCTTTCTGATGATTGGTCTTATTGCTGTTCTCTACTGCCTGATCTAATCTGTTTAATAAGTTCTCAGATTTACCCAGTTTATATCCTCTTGATTTCTTGGCTTTCAGGGATTGTTTCGTTCTTTGGCTGATCAATCCCGCTTCATATTCCGCTATACTACTGATAATATGTAGTACAAGTTTATTAGCCTCCGGAAAATCACAAAATACGATCTCGACATCACTCTCCAATAATTTACTGGTGAAAGCTACATTCCGACTTAATCTATCCAATTTTGCTACAATCAGGACAGAATTTGTTTTTCTACATAATTCCAAAGCTTCTGTAAGTTTTGGTCTGTTGGTTTTTCTTCCGCTTTCCGTTTCAATATATTCAGCAATCGTTTTTCTATCCTTCAGGTAATTCCGTATTATTTCTCTCTGTGCCTCCACGCCCAGTCCTGATACTTCCTGTTTCATCGTGGATTGTCGTAGGTAGGCAACATAATTTTTCTGTTTCATAATTAACACTTATTTAACGCTCTTCCCGGTTACTAAACGACCGTTCAATAACCTTTAAGCCGGTTCATAAAAAAGGCTTTCCATGAGATTTCGAGTTCTTATAAATTCTACTCCCTCACAGAAAGCCGGTTTTCACATATCCCGATTTTTCAGAGAACCGCTAATACCTTATAATATTATATGTTTCAGCAATCCTCTTTTCATAGTCATCGGTTTTCTCCACAAGTTCATCCACCTCAGAAACAAGCATGTCAAAGTAGATGTCTTCCCTCTTGTCCCTGATTTCTCCATCCTCGCCAATCAGACAGACTTCAAACAGGTCCGCACCTTCATTCAAGACTATCTGAACTTTTCCGGTGTGCTTGAATCCGTT
>ENA-UEQB01001157-UEQB01001157.1-human-gut-metagenome-genome-assembly--contig:-NODE-1157-length-23081-cov-4.644062_pt1 | contig 23081 bp, 7 predicted proteins | sample MGYA00242901_ERZ507918 | MGnify/ENA primary metagenome ERZ507918 (study PRJEB26167, sample SAMN06115405) | human gut metagenome | host: Homo sapiens | place: China:Sichuan | collected 2016-04-06... | reverse complement strand
TGGGCGCATTCTTGCCATCATGGTGAATTTATTTAACCCACAAAAAATACTGATTGGCTCACCGTTAAGTAAAGCGCACCTGCCAGAGAGGAAATCGGGACAGCGATTCAGTATTGGATGATTGAGATGACATGGGAGTAACTGAATTTCCTGATGAATTTTTACGGACGCCAAAAACGACAATTCAGGGTGGCGTTCTGAGAATTAATGTGAATAATAACCATTATCAATAACTCATCTACCCCATTCGGTTCTATTTATACCCGCATTGGTCTAAGCCACAGGGAGATAACCAGGTCATGACGGAGTCACCGCAAACGCAATCTGAAATCTCTATTCACCAGTTGGTGGTCGGGAAACCTGCAAACGATGGCAATATTCCTGCTCAGTGTGAACTGCTGCGCTGTTCGTTGCAGGAAGGTATGGATATTTTGCTCTGGAGGGGCCATTTTGCGCGGCCAGAGACGTTGCAGCTACACGACGATCTGGGCAGGATTAACTTCTCGTGCATCCTGGAAGGCACATCGCGCTTTGCGATTCAGGGACTCCGGCGCCACACCGACTGGGAGCTTGCGCGCAATCGCCATTACATTACCCATACGCCAGACTGTCGCGGCAGCGCCTCCTATTGTGGCCGATTCGAGAGCATTACCCTCTCCTTCAGCCCTGAAACCCTCGCGCTGTGGGTGCCGGATATTAGCGCGGTCATTAAGAATAAGATCGACTCCCACTGCTGTTGCCAGCAGCAGCGTTGTAATGCTGAAACCCACTTAACGGCTCAGGCCTTGCGTCACGCGCTGATGCGCATGCACGGCGGCTTCAGTCATGAACAAAAGCCGTCGACGCTATGGTTGCAGGGGCAAAGTCTGGTCATGCTCAGCCTGGTGCTGGATGAACATCGCGAAGACGCCAGTTGCCTCTCCTGCCACTTCAACCCGATGGAACGCCAGAAACTGCTGCGGGCGAAGGATCTGCTGCTGGCTGATCTGACGCAAGCGCCGGGCGTCGCGGAGCTGGCCAGAGAGTCCGGTCTGAGCGTTCTCAAAATTAAGCGAGGCTTCCGCGTTCTGTTCAACAACAGCGTCTATGGCCTGTTTCAGGCTGAACGAATGCAGGAAGCCAGAAGACGCCTGGCCAACGGCAATACCTCCGTCCTGACGGTGGGGGCCGATTTGAGCTATGCCAACCCCAGCCATTTCTCTGCCGCCTTCCAGAAACAGTTTGGCGTAACTCCTTCGACCTTTAAACGCGGGATGTAACCGGGGTCGCGCCCCCCTAAACTCCTCCCTGACAGAGGCCCGGATACCTCATCCGGGCCTCTGTTCTTTCCGCCTGTTACCAACCCGAAACGGGCATAAATAAACCCGTTTCGGGTAGCATTCAATTGTTAATAATTATTATTCTCATATGAGTAATGCTTTTCGGTAAGACGTGCCATCAGGAGGAAGAATGATTTCTGGCGCACCATCTCAGGATTCGCTGTTACCGGACAACCGCCACGCGGCTGATTACCAACAATTACGCGAGCGGCTCATACAGGAACTGAATTTAACGCCGCAGCAGTTACATGAAGAGAGCAACCTGATCCAGGCCGGCCTGGATTCCATAAGATTGATGAGATGGTTACACTGGTTTCGTAAAAATGGCTACCGCCTTACCCTTCGCGAGCTGTATGCCGCCCCCACGCTGGCGGCATGGAACCAGTTAATGCTCAGCCGGTCGCCGGAGAACGCGGAAGAAGAAACGCCGCCCGACGAATCATCCTGGCCGAACATGACCGAAAGTACGCCCTTCCCATTGACGCCAGTACAGCACGCCTACCTGACGGGCCGCATGCCGGGGCAGACGCTTGGCGGCGTGGGTTGCCACCTGTATCAGGAGTTTGAAGGCCATTGTCTGACGGCGTCGCAGCTGGAGCAGGCCATCACGACCTTGCTGCAACGCCACCCAATGCTGCATATCGCCTTTCGCCCCGACGGGCAGCAGGTCTGGCTACCGCAACCTTACTGGAACGGCGTCACCGTTCATGATTTACGCCATAACGACGCTGAAAGCCGCCAGGCCTATCTGGACGCACTGCGCCAGCGCCTGAGCCACCGTCTTTTACGCGTGGAAATCGGCGAAACGTTTGATTTTCAGCTGACGCTCTTGCCGGACAATCGCCACCGCCTCCATGTCAATATTGACCTGCTGATTATGGATGCCTCCAGCTTTACGCTTTTCTTCGATGAGCTTAACGCCCTGCTGGCCGGAGAATCGCTGCCGGCTATCGACACCCGCTATGATTTCCGCTCGTATTTGCTGCACCAGCAGAAGATCAATCAACCACTGAGAGACGACGCTCGCGCTTACTGGCTGGCGAAAGCATCGACGCTTCCCCCCGCGCCCGTCTTGCCGCTGGCCTGCGAACCCGCCACGCTACGTGAAGTCCGTAATACCCGACGCCGCATGATTGTCCCGGCAACACGCTGGCACGCCTTTAGCAACCGGGCCGGCGAGTATGGCGTGACGCCGACAATGGCACTGGCGACCTGTTTTTCTGCCGTGCTGGCTCGCTGGGGCGGCCTGACGCGTCTGCTGCTTAACATCACCTTATTCGACCGCCAGCCGCTGCACCCGGCGGTTGGCGCGATGCTTGCCGACTTCACCAATATTCTTCTGCTGGATACCGCCTGCGATGGCGATACCGTCAGCAACCTGGCGCGTAAAAACCAGCTCACGTTTACGGAGGACTGGGAGCATCGCCACTGGTCCGGCGTCGAATTACTCCGTGAACTCAAACGCCAGCAGCGCTACCCCCACGGCGCCCCGGTGGTATTTACCAGCAATCTGGGGCGTTCCCTCTACAGCAGCCGCGCAGAATCGCCGTTGGGCGAGCCGGAATGGGGCATCTCGCAAACGCCGCAGGTCTGGATAGATCATCTGGCGTTCGAGCATCACGGCGAGGTCTGGCTACAATGGGACAGCAACGACGCGCTGTTCCCTCCGGCGTTAGTCGAAACATTGTTCGACGCCTACTGCCAGTTGATTAACCAACTCTGCGATGACGAAAGCGCCTGGCAAAAGCCGTTCGCAGATATGATGCCCGCCAGCCAGCGCGCGATACGCGAACGGGTCAACGCCACCGGCGCCCCCATTCCCGAAGGCTTGCTGCATGAAGGCATTTTCCGTATCGCTCTGCAACAGCCGCAGGCGCTGGCGGTAACGGACATGCGTTATCAGTGGAATTATCATGAGCTGACAGACTATGCCCGCCGTTGCGCGGGCAGGTTAATCGAGTGCGGGGTTCAGCCCGGCGATAATGTGGCTATCACGATGTCGAAAGGCGCAGGACAACTTGTTGCGGTTCTGGCCGTCCTGCTGGCCGGGGCGGTTTACGTTCCGGTTTCGCTGGATCAGCCTGCCGCACGGCGCGAGAAAATCTACGCTGACGCCAGCGTCCGGCTGGTGCTCATTTGTCAGCACGACGCCAGCGCCGGGTCAGACGATATTCCCGTCCTTGCCTGGCAGCAGGCCATTGAGGCGGAGCCGATCGCCAACCCGGTAGTACGCGCCCCCACGCAACCGGCCTACATTATCTACACCTCCGGCTCTACCGGTACGCCGAAAGGGGTAGTCATTTCTCACCGGGGAGCGCTTAACACCTGTTGCGATATCAATACCCGCTATCAGGTTGGCCCGCATGACAGGGTGCTGGCCCTCTCCGCCCTACATTTTGATTTATCGGTTTACGACATTTTTGGCGTACTGCGCGCGGGCGGCGCGCTGGTGATGGTGATGGAAAATCAACGGCGCGATCCTCACGCATGGTGTGAGCTGATCCAGCGCCATCAGGTCACGCTCTGGAACAGCGTCCCGGCGCTGTTCGATATGCTGCTGACCTGGTGTGAAGGTTTCGCCGACGCCACGCCGGAAAACCTGCGCGCAGTGATGCTTTCCGGCGACTGGATCGGGCTTGACCTCCCCGCCCGTTATCGGGCCTTCCGGCCACAAGGACAATTTATCGCGATGGGCGGCGCCACCGAGGCGTCTATCTGGTCTAACGCCTGCGAAATTCACGACGTCCCCGCCCACTGGCGCTCCATCCCTTACGGTTTTCCGCTAACCAACCAACGCTACCGGGTGGTGGATGAACAGGGCCGGGACTGCCCTGACTGGGTGCCGGGTGAATTATGGATTGGCGGCATTGGGGTCGCGGAAGGCTATTTCAACGATCCCCTGCGTAGCGAGCAGCAATTTTTGACGCTCCCGGACGAGCGCTGGTATCGCACCGGCGATCTCGGCTGCTACTGGCCAGATGGCACAATCGAGTTCCTCGGTCGTCGCGACAAGCAGGTCAAAGTCGGAGGATATCGCATCGAGCTGGGCGAAATCGAAAGCGCGCTCAGCCAGCTGGCGGGGGTGAAACAAGCAACCGTTCTGGCGATCGGCGAAAAAGAAAAAACGCTGGCGGCATACGTTGTTCCTCAGGGCGAGGCTTTTTGCGTTACCGATCATCGGAACCCGGCACTGCCGCAGGCGTGGCACACGCTTGCGGGAACGTTGCCCTGTTGCGCCATCTCGCCAGAGATCTCCGCAGAACAGGTAGCCGATTTCCTTCAGCATCGCCTGCTAAAACTGAAGCCGGGTCACACCGCTGGCGCCGATCCTCTCCCCCTGATGAACTCACTCGCTATCCAGCCGCGCTGGCAGGCCGTGGTGGAACGCTGGTTAGCATTTCTGGTGACACAACGGCGACTGAAGCCCGCTGCTGAAGGTTATCAGGTCTGCGCTGGTGAAGAACGCGAGGATGAGCACCCGCACTTCAGCGGACATGATTTAACGTTATCGCAAATTCTTCGCGGTGCCCGTAACGAACTGTCGTTACTGAACGACGCGCAGTGGTCGCCGGAAAGCCTGGCCTTTAACCATCCGGCCAGCGCCCCGTATATTCAGGAACTGGCGACAATTTGCCAACAGCTTGCACAGCGCTTACAGCGCCCGGTGCGCCTGCTTGAGGTGGGAACCCGCACTGGCCGCGCCGCAGAATCGCTGTTAGCACAGCTCAACGCCGGACAGATTGAGTATGTCGGGCTTGAGCAGAGCCAGGAGATGCTGCTGAGCGCCCGGCAGAGGCTCGCCCCCTGGCCTGGCGCCCGTCTGTCCCTCTGGAATGCAGACACGCTGGCGACGCACGCTCACTCGGCGGACATTATCTGGCTTAATAACGCCCTGCATCGTCTGCTGCCGGAAGATCCCGGGCTCCTTGCGACATTACAACAGCTTGCCGTTCCCGGCGCGCTGCTCTACGTGATGGAGTTTCGCCAGTTAACGCCGTCCGCCCTACTCAGCACGCTCCTGTTAACCAATGGGCAGCCGGAGGCCTTGCTGCATAACAGCGCCGACTGGGCGGCATTATTTAGCGCGGCCGGCTTCAACTGTCAGCATGGCGATGAGGTCGCGGGGTTACAACGCTTCCTCGTACAATGTCCTGACAGGCAGGTGCGCCGCGATCCCCGTCAACTTCAGGCCGCCCTCGCCGGGCGTCTGCCGGGGTGGATGGTGCCGCAACGGATCGTCTTCCTCGACGCCTTACCGCTGACGGCTAACGGGAAAATTGACTACCAGGCGCTGAAGCGTCGTCATACCCCTGAAGCGGAAAACCCGGCCGAAGCGGATTTACCCCAGGGCGACATTGAAAAACAGGTTGCCGCCCTCTGGCAGCAACTCTTATCAACTGGCAATGTCACCAGAGAAACCGACTTCTTCCAGCAAGGCGGCGATAGCCTGCTGGCGACCCGTCTGACCGGGCAACTTCATCAGGGAGGTTATGAAGCGCAATTAAGCGACCTGTTTAATCATCCCCGGCTGGCGGATTTTGCCGCCACGCTGCGGAAAACCGACGTCCCGGTCGAACAACCATTCGTCCACTCCCCTGAAGATCGCTACCAGCCCTTTGCGCTTACCGACGTGCAGCAGGCTTACCTGGTGGGGCGTCAGCCGGGCTTTGCCCTGGGCGGCGTCGGCTCACATTTCTTCGTTGAACTGGAAATTGCCGATCTGGACCTCACCCGGCTGGAGACGGTCTGGAACCGATTAATCGCCCGCCACGATATGCTACGCGCCGTCGTGCGTGATGGACAGCAACAGGTGCTCGAACAGACGCCTCGCTGGGTAATACCCGCACACATCCTCCATACGCCTGAAGAGGCGTTGCAGGTGCGCGAAAAACTGGCCCATCAGGTACTCAACCCCGAAGTCTGGCCGGTATTCGATCTCCAGGTCGGATACGTGGACGGGATGCCTGCCCGCCTGTGGCTGTGTCTGGATAACCTGTTGCTTGACGGTCTGAGCATGCAGATCCTGCTGGCGGAGCTGGAGCACGGCTACCGCTACCCGCAACAGCTGCTTCCGCCGCTGCCCGTCACCTTCAGGGATTATCTGCAACAACCCTCGCTACAGTCGCCCAATCCAGATTCTCTGGCATGGTGGCAGGCGCAGCTTGATGATATTCCTCCGGCGCCTGCGTTGCCGCTGCGCTGCTTGCCTCAGGAGGTTGAAACACCGCGCTTCGCCCGCCTGAACGGCGCACTGGACAGCACGCGCTGGCATCGGCTGAAAAAACGGGCGGCTGACGCCCATCTCACCCCGTCGGCCGTACTGTTGTCGGTGTGGTCAACGGTTCTCTCTGCATGGAGTGCACAGCCTGAGTTCACGCTTAACCTTACGCTTTTCGACAGGCGACCGCTGCACCCGCAAATCAACCAGATTCTGGGCGATTTCACCTCGCTGATGCTGCTGAGCTGGCATCCCGGCGAAAGCTGGCTGCACAGCGCGCAGTCACTACAGCAGCGGCTGAGCCAGAACCTCAACCACCGCGATGTGTCAGCCATCCGCGTGATGCGTCAACTGGCGCAACGGCAAAACGTGCCTGCCGTTCCGATGCCCGTCGTCTTTACCAGCGCACTGGGCTTTGAGCAGGATAACTTCCTCGCCCGGCGTAATCTGCTCAAACCGGTCTGGGGCATCTCCCAGACGCCGCAGGTCTGGCTCGATCACCAGATTTATGAATCCGAAGGCGAACTGCGCTTTAACTGGGATTTTGTCGCCGCGCTGTTTCCTGCCGGGCAGGTGGAGCGCCAGTTTGAACAGTATTGCGCATTGCTAAACCGAATGGCCGAGGATGAAAGCGGCTGGCAACTGCCGCTCGCCGCGCTGGTGCCTCCCGTTAAACACGCAGGGCAATGCGCAGAGCGCTCACCGCGCGTATGCCCTGAGCACTCTCAGCCACACATTGCGGCGGACGAGAGCACCGTCAGCCTGATTTGCGACGCCTTCCGCGAGGTGGTTGGCGAGTCTGTCACGCCCGCAGAAAACTTCTTTGAGGCGGGCGCAACGTCGCTGAATCTGGTGCAACTGCACGTTTTGTTACAACGTCACGAATTTTCCACCCTGACGTTGCTTGACCTCTTCACCCACCCTTCTCCTGCTGCCCTGGCCGATTATCTGGCCGGCGTCGCCACGGTGGAGAAAACAAAACGACCTCGCCCTGTTCGCCGTCGTCAGCGGCGGATATAGCGCGAAGCAAACTGATTTTCCCCGGAACGCCATCGCGAACGCATGGCGTTCCATTGACTTTGTGAATCTTAGGAAACGGGACCGATTATGGATAACTTGCGCTTCTCTTCTGCGCCGACAGCAGATTCCATTGATGCATCGATCGTTCAACACTACCCGGACTGCGAACCTGTCGCGGTTATCGGCTACGCCTGCCATTTTCCTGAATCGCCGGATGGCGAAACGTTCTGGCAAAATCTGCTGGAAGGTCGTGAATGCAGCCGACGCTTTACGCGCGAAGAGCTTCTGGCCGTCGGTCTGGATGCCGCCATCATTGACGATCCTCATTATGTCAATATCGGTACGGTGTTAGACAACGCCGACTGCTTCGACGCCACCCTGTTTGGCTATTCGCGACAGGAAGCGGAGTCGATGGACCCGCAGCAGCGCCTGTTTTTGCAGGCGGTCTGGCATGCGCTGGAACATGCCGGTTATGCCCCCGGCGCCGTCCCCCATAAGACCGGCGTTTTCGCCTCTTCCCGGATGAGTACCTACCCCGGTCGCGAAGCATTGAACGTGACAGAAGTCGCGCAGGTAAAAGGTCTGCAATCTCTGATGGGCAATGATAAAGACTATATTGCCACCCGCGCCGCGTACAAACTCAACCTGCACGGCCCGGCGTTATCGGTACAGACCGCCTGCTCCAGCTCGCTGGTTGCCGTGCATCTGGCCTGTGAAAGCCTGCGCGCAGGCGAATCCGATATGGCGGTTGCCGGCGGCGTGGCGCTCTCTTTCCCCCAGCAGGCAGGCTACCGCTACCAGCCCGGAATGATTTTCTCTCCTGATGGTCACTGTCGTCCCTTTGACGCCTCGGCTGAGGGCACCTGGGCCGGTAACGGTCTCGGCTGCGTGGTGCTGCGTCGCCTGAAAGACGCGCTACTGTCAGGCGATCCGATTATCTCGGTGATCCTCTCCAGCGCGGTCAACAACGACGGCAACAGAAAGGTCGGCTATACCGCCCCTTCCGTCGCAGGGCAACAGGCAGTCATCGAAGAGGCGTTAATGCTGGCGGCCATCGACGACAGGCAGGTAGGTTACATTGAAACCCACGGCACCGGCACACCGCTGGGCGACGCGATTGAAATTGAAGCGTTACGCAACGTCTATGCGCCTCGCCCGCAGGATCAGCGCTGTGCGCTCGGTTCCGTGAAAAGTAACATGGGCCATCTGGATACCGCGGCGGGCATTGCCGGACTGCTGAAAACCGTTCTGGCAGTCAGTCGCGGGCAAATTCCTCCCTTACTGAATTTTCACACCCCCAACCCGGCGCTGAAACTTGAAGAGAGCCCCTTTACCATACCGGTGTCGGCACAGGCATGGCAGGACGAAATGCGCTATGCGGGCGTCTCCTCCTTTGGTATTGGCGGCACCAACTGCCATATGATCGTCGCCTCGCTGCCCGACGCGCTCAACGCGCGCCTCCCCAATACGGATAGCGGCAGAAAAAGTACCGCGCTGCTGCTCAGCGCCGCCAGCGACAGCGCGTTGCGGCGGCTGGCGACGGATTATGCCGGGGCGCTGAGAGAGAATGCGGATGCCAGCTCTCTGGCCTTCACAGCCCTGCACGCGCGCCGTCTCGATCTCCCCTTCCGCCTGGCGGCGCCATTAAACCGTGAAACCGCCGAGGCGCTCAGCGCCTGGGCCGGTGAGAAATCGGGGGCGCTGGTTTACAGCGGCCACGGCGCCAGCGGCAAGCAGGTGTGGCTGTTTACCGGCCAGGGCTCGCACTGGCGCACTATGGGTCAAACGATGTACCATCACTCAACGGCGTTTGCCGACACGCTGGATCGCTGTTTTTCCGCCTGTAGCGAAATGCTCACGCCGTCACTGCGCGAAGCGATGTTTAACCCCGATTCGGCGCAGCTGGACAATATGGCCTGGGCGCAGCCGGCGATTGTCGCGTTTGAAATCGCGATGGCGGCGCACTGGCGTGCTGAAGGACTGAAGCCAGACTTCGCCATTGGGCATTCCGTCGGTGAATTTGCCGCTGCCGTTGTCTGCGGACACTATACGATTGAACAGGTCATGCCACTGGTTTGTCGGCGCGGCGCGCTAATGCAGCAGTGCGCAAGCGGCGCGATGGTGGCGGTATTTGCAGACGAAGACACGCTGATGCCGCTGGCTCGCCAGTTTGAGCTGGATCTCGCCGCCAACAACGGTACGCAACATACGGTATTTTCCGGGCCGGAAGCCCGTCTCGCGGTATTTTGCGCCACGCTCTCGCAGCATGACATTAACTATCGTCGCCTGAGCGTAACCGGTGCGGCGCACTCCGCTTTACTGGAGCCGATACTCGATCGGTTCCAGGACGCCTGCGCGGGACTGCACGCGGAGCCGGGGCAAATACCGATTATTTCCACGCTCACCGCCGACGTCATTGATGAGTCAACGCTCAACCAGGCGGATTACTGGCGCCGACACATGCGCCAGCCGGTGCGTTTTATCCAGAGTATTCAGGTGGCGCATCAGCTCGGCGCCCGCGTTTTTCTGGAGATGGGGCCCGATGCCCAGTTGGTTGCTTGCGGGCAGCGCGAATACCGCGATAACGCATACTGGATAGCCAGCGCCCGGCGTAACAAAGAGGCGAGCGATGTCCTCAATCAGGCCCTGCTCCAGCTTTACGCTGCCGGCGTCGCCCTACCGTGGGCCGACCTGCTGGCGGGCGATGGACAACGTATCGCTGCGCCATGTTATCCGTTTGATACTGAACGTTACTGGAAAGAGCGCGTCTCCCCGGCCTGCGAGCCTGCCGACGCAGCGCTGTCTGCCGGGCTGGAGGTGGCGAGTCGCGCCGCGACAGCGCTCGATCTCCCTCGCCTGGAAGCGCTTAAACAGTGCGCCACGCGACTGCACGCCATCTACGTCGATCAACTGGTACAACGCTGTACCGGCTATGCCATTGAGAACGGCGTGGACGCCATGACCATCATGCGCCGTGGACGTCTGCTGCCCCGCTACCAGCAGCTACTCCAGCGCCTGCTGAATAACTGCGTGGTCGACGGCGATTACCGCTGCACCGACGGGCGATACGTCCGCGCCCGCCCCATTGAACATCAACAGCGGGAATCACTGCTGACGGAACTTGCCGGTTATTGTGAAGGTTTTCAGGCTATTCCCGACACCATCGCCCGTGCCGGCGATCGGTTATATGAAATGATGAGCGGCGCGGAAGAACCGGTGGCGATTATCTTCCCGCAAAGCGCCTCCGACGGCGTGGAAGTGCTGTATCAGGAATTCAGCTTTGGCCGCTATTTCAACCAAATCGCCGCCGGGGTATTACGCGGCATTGTCCAGACGCGTCAGCCCCGCCAGCCGTTGCGTATTCTTGAAGTTGGCGGCGGAACCGGCGGCACCACCGCGTGGCTGCTGCCGGAACTCAACGGCGTTCCGGCACTGGAGTACCATTTCACCGATATCTCGGCGCTGTTCACCCGTCGCGCCCAGCAGAAATTCGCCGACTACGATTTTGTGAAGTATAGCGAGCTGGATCTCGAAAAAGAGGCGCAGTCTCAGGGTTTCCAGGCACAGTCTTACGATCTTATCGTGGCAGCGAACGTGATTCACGCCACCCGCCATATTGGCCGCACGCTCGATAATCTGCGCCCCCTGCTCAAGCCGGGCGGGCGCCTGCTGATGCGCGAAATCACCCAGCCAATGCGTCTGTTTGACTTCGTTTTCGGCCCGCTGGTTCTTCCGCTACAGGATCTCGACGCCCGCGAAGGTGAGTTATTCCTCACCACCGCTCAGTGGCAACAACAGTGCCGCCACGCCGGATTCAGCAAAGTGGCGTGGCTACCGCAGGATGGCAGCCCGAACGCCGGGATGAGCGAACATATCATTCTCGCCACGCTGCCCGGTCAGGCGGTTAGCGCCGTAACATTCACCGCGCCATCAGAACCCGTGTTGGGGCAGGCGCTGACGGATAACGGTGATTATCTCGCCGACTGGTCTGATTGCGCAGGTCAGCCCGAACAGTTTAACGCTCGCTGGCAGGAGGCATGGCGTCTGCTTTCACAGCGTCATGGCGACGCTCTGCCTGTGGAACCGCCCCCCGTCGCCGCCCCGGAGTGGCTGGGGAAGGTTCGCTTAAGCTGGCAAAACGAAGCCTTTTCCCGCGGTCAGATGCGCGTTGAAGCCCGTCATCCTGCTGGCGAGTGGCTGCCGCTATCGCCCGCCGCGCCTCTTCCTGCGCCGCAAACGCATTATCAATGGCGCTGGACGCCCCTCAACGTCGCCAGCATTGACCATCCGCTTACCTTTAGCTTCAGCGCCGGTACGCTTGCGCGCAGCGACGAGCTGGCGCAATACGGCATCATTCACGATCCGCACGCCTCTTCACGACTGATGATTGTTGAGGAGAGCGAGGATACGCTGGCCTTAGCGGAGAAAGTGATAGCAGCGCTCACCGCCAGCGCAGCCGGATTGATTGTGGTTACTCGCCGCGCGTGGCGAGTCGAGGAAAATGAAGCACTCTCTGCATCCCATCACGCGCTATGGGCCTTGCTTCGCGTCGCGGCCAACGAACAGCCGGAACGGTTGCTTGCCGCCATCGATCTCGCCGAAAACACCCCGTGGGAAACGCTGCATCAAGGGTTGAGCGCAGTCTCACTATCACAGCGCTGGCTCGCCGCACGGGGTGACACCCTTTGGCTTCCTTCACTGTCGCCCAATACGGGATGCGCCGCTGAATTACCGGCAAACGTGTTTACCGGCGATAGCCGCTGGCATCTGGTGACCGGAGCGTTTGGCGGATTAGGCCGCCTTGCCGTGAACTGGCTCAGAGAAAAAGGGGCGCGACGCATCGCCCTGCTGGCGCCGCGCGTGGATGAGTCATGGCTACGCGACGTGGAGGGCGGGCAGACGCGCGTCTGCCGTTGTGATGTGGGCGATGCCGGGCAACTGGCCACGGTTCTTGACGATCTGGCGGCCAACGGCGGCATTGCCGGAGCGATTCATGCCGCTGGCGTATTGGCTGACGCGCCCTTACAGGAGCTTGATGACCACCAGCTGGCTGCCGTTTTCGCGGTAAAAGCGCAGGCGGCAAGCCAGCTGTTGCAAACCCTGCGCAACCACGACGGACGCTATCTTATTCTCTACTCTTCCGCTGCCGCCACCCTCGGCGCGCCGGGTCAGAGCGCCCATGCGCTGGCCTGCGGCTACCTGGACGGGCTGGCCCAGCAGTTTTCCACCCTTGATGCGCCGAAAACGCTCTCTGTCGCCTGGGGCGCATGGGGAGAAAGCGGTCGGGCGGCCACGCCGGAAATGCTGGCGACGCTCGCCAGCCGAGGTATGGGCGCGTTAAGCGATGCCGAAGGCTGCTGGCACCTGGAACAGGCGGTGATGCGCGGCGCCCCGTGGCGACTGGCGATGCGCGTTTTTACCGACAAAATGCCCCCGTTACAACAGGCTCTGTTTAACATCAGCGCCACAGAAAAAGCCGCAACGCCGGTCATTCCTCCTGCTGATGACAACGCCTTTAACGGCAGCCTGAGCGATGAAACAGCGGTGATGGCATGGCTGAAAAAGCGGATTGCGGTTCAGCTAAGGCTGAGCGATCCGGCGTCACTGCATCCAAACCAGGATCTGTTGCAACTCGGCATGGACTCGCTGCTCTTCCTTGAACTCAGTAGCGATATTCAGCACTACCTGGGTGTACGCATCAATGCGGAACGGGCGTGGCAGGATCTGTCTCCTCATGGACTCACGCAGCTTATCTGTTCTAAGCCAGAGGCGACGCCTGCCGCTTCGCAGCCGGAAGTGTTGCGGCACGACGCCGACGAGCGTTATGCGCCCTTCCCTTTGACGCCCATTCAGCACGCCTACTGGCTGGGGCGAACCCACCTCATTGGCTATGGCGGCGTCGCCTGTCACGTCCTGTTTGAGTGGGATAAACGCCACGATGAGTTCGATCTCGCCATACTGGAGAAAGCATGGAACCAGCTCATCGCACGCCACGATATGTTGCGTATGGTGGTTGATGCCGACGGGCAGCAGCGAATCCTGGCGACAACGCCGGAGTATCACATCCCGCGTGACGATCTGCGCGCGCTTTCCCCGGAAGAACAGCGCATCGCGCTGGAAAAACGGCGGCATGAACTGAGCTATCGCGTTTTGCCTGCCGACCAGTGGCCTCTTTTTGAGCTGGTGGTCAGCGAAATCGACGATTGCCATTACCGTCTGCATATGAACCTCGACCTTTTGCAGTTTGATGTGCAGAGTTTTAAAGTCATGATGGACGACCTGGCGCAGGTCTGGCGCGGTGAAACGCTGGCACCGCTCGCTATTACCTTCCGTGATTATGTGATGGCTGAACAGGCGCGCCGACAGACATCGGCATGGCACGATGCCTGGGATTACTGGCAGGAAAAACTGCCGCAACTGCCCTTAGCGCCAGAGCTGCCGGTGGTTGAGACGCCCCCGGAAACGCCACACTTCACCACCTTCAAATCGACGATCGGCAAGACAGAATGGCAGGCCGTGAAACAGCGCTGGCAGCAGCAAGGCGTCACACCGTCTGCCGCGCTGCTCACGCTGTTTGCCGCCACCCTTGAGCGCTGGAGCCGTACCACAACATTTACGCTGAACCTGACGTTCTTCAATCGCCAGCCGATCCATCCGCAAATCAACCAGTTGATTGGTGATTTTACCTCCGTCACGCTGGTTGATTTTAACTTCTCAGCGCCGGTGACGTTGCAAGAGCAGATGCAACAGACCCAACAGCGCCTCTGGCAAAACATGGCGCACAGTGAAATGAACGGTGTTGAGGTGATCCGTGAGCTGGGCCGCCTGCGCGGATCACAACGTCAACCGCTGATGCCGGTAGTGTTTACCAGTATGCTGGGGATGACGCTGGAAGGCATGACTATCGATCAGGCGATGAGCCATCTGTTCGGCGAACCCTGCTATGTATTCACGCAAACGCCGCAGGTCTGGCTGGATCATCAGGTCATGGAGAGTGACGGCGAGTTGATGTTTAGCTGGTACTGCATGGACAACGTGCTGGAACCCGGCGCTGCCGAGGCGATGTTTAATGACTATTGCGCCATCCTGCAAGCCGTCATCGCCGCCCCTGAAAGCCTGAAGACTCTCGCCAGCGGCATCGCCGGGCACATTCCCCGCCGACGCTGGCCGCTGAACGCGCAGGCGGACTACGACCTGCGGGATATTGAGCAGGCGACGCTCGAATACCCCGGCATCCGGCAGGCCAGAGCGGAAATAACCGAACAGGGCGCGTTGACGCTGGATATCGTGATGGCCGACGATCCGTCGCCATCAGCGGCGATGCCTGATGAGCACGAACTTACCCAACTGGCGCTGCCGTTGCCTGAGCAGGCGCAGCTTGATGAGCTGGAGGCGACCTGGCGCTGGCTGGAGGCGCGTGCGCTACAGGGGATCGCGGCTACGCTAAATCGTCACGGCCTGTTTACCACGCCGGAGATCGCCCATCGCTTTAGCGCAGTAGTACAGGCGCTGTCCGCGCAAGCGTCTCACCAGCGTCTGCTGCGCCAGTGGCTACAGTGTCTGACGGAAAGAGAGTGGTTAATCCGCGAAGGTGAAAGCTGGCGCTGCCGCATTCCGCTCAGCGAGATTCCTGAGCCTCAGGAAGCGTGCCCGCAAAGCCAATGGAGCCAGGCGCTGGCGCAGTATCTGGAAACCTGCATCGCCCGGCACGACGCCCTCTTCTCCGGGCAGTGTTCTCCGCTGGAATTGCTGTTCAACGAGCAGCATCGCGTTACCGACGCGCTGTATCGCGACAACCCCGCCAGCGCCTGTCTGAATCGCTATACCGCGCAGATTGCCGCCTTGTGCAGCGCAGAACGGATTCTGGAGGTTGGCGCCGGAACCGCAGCCACTACCGCGCCGGTGCTGAAGGCCACGCGGAACACGCGGCAGTCGTACCACTTCACGGACGTCTCCGCGCAGTTCCTCAATGACGCCAGAGCCCGTTTCCATGATGAATCGCAGGTGTCTTATGCCTTGTTCGACATCAACCAGCCGCTGGATTTCACCGCCCACCCGGAGGCGGGTTACGACCTGATCGTTGCCGTCAATGTGCTCCACGACGCCAGCCATGTCGTCCAGACGTTGCGCAGATTAAAACTGTTGCTGAAAGCCGGCGGACGTTTGCTGATCGTTGAAGCGACGGAGCGAAACAGCGTATTCCAGCTGGCGAGCGTGGGCTTTATTGAGGGATTAAGCGGATACCGCGATTTCCGCCGCCGGGATGAGAAACCGATGCTCACCCGCTCCGCATGGCAGGAGGTTCTCGTTCAGGCCGGGTTTGCAAACGAGCTGGCGTGGCCCGCGCAGGAATCGTCGCCGCTGCGCCAGCATCTGCTGGTAGCGCGTTCGCCTGGCGTAAATCGCCCGGATAAAAAAGCCGTGAGCCGCTATTTACAGCAGCGCTTTGGCACCGGTCTGCCCATTTTACAGATCCGGCAAAGAGAAGCGTTATTTACGCCGCTGCATGCCCCGTCTGATGCGCCGACTGAGCCAGCCAAACCCACGCCAGTTGCCGGGGGGAATCCGGCGCTGGAAAAACAGGTGGCTGAACTCTGGCAATCGCTGCTGTCTCGCCCCGTGGCAAGGCATCACGACTTTTTCGAACTGGGCGGCGACAGCCTGATGGCGACAAGGATGGTCGCGCAGCTAAACCGGAGAGGGATTGCCAGGGCTAACCTTCAGGATCTGTTCAGCCATTCGACGCTGAGCGACTTCTGCGCCCATCTACAGGCGGCTACGTCAGGAGAGGACAACCCGATACCCCTTTGCCAGGGCGACGGTGAGGAAACCCTGTTTGTCTTCCACGCTTCAGACGGCGATATCAGCGCCTGGCTGCCGCTCGCTAACGCGTTGAACAGGCGCGTTTTCGGCCTGCAAGCAAAATCGCCGCAGCGCTTTGCCACGCTCGACCAGATGATCGATGAGTATGTCGGGTGCATCCGTCGTCAGCAGCCTCACGGCCCTTATGTGCTGGCGGGTTGGTCGTATGGCGCGTTTCTTGCGGCGGGCGCCGCACAGCGCCTGTACGCCAAAGGCAAGCAGGTTCGGATGGTGTTAATCGATCCCGTGTGCCGACAGGATTTCTGTTGCGAAAACCGGGCGGCCCTGCTGCGCCTGTTAGCCGAAGGACAAACGCCTCTGGCACTGCCCGAACATTTCGACCAGCAGACGCCCGACAGCCAGCTTGCCGACTTTATTAGCCTCGCTAAAACGGCCGGTATGGTGTCGCAAAACCTGACGCTGCAAGCGGCAGAAACGTGGCTCGACAACATCGCGCATCTGCTGCGTTTACTGACTGAGCATACGCCGGGCGAAAGCGTTCCGGTCCCCTGTCTCATGGTGTATGCCGCCGGGAGACCCGCGCGCTGGACGCCAGCAGAAACCGAGTGGCAGGGCTGGATAAACAACGCCGACGACGCTGTGATTGAAGCCAGCCACTGGCAAATCATGATGGAAGCCCCCCACGTTCAGGCTTGTGCGCAACACATTACGCGCTGGCTTTGCGCAACCTCAACGCAACCGGAGAACACGTTATGATGCCGTCCGCCTCCCCAAAGCAACGCGTACTGATTGTGGGCGCCAAATTTGGCGAAATGTACCTGAATGCCTTTATGCAGCCCCCGGAGGGGCTGGAACTGGTCGGCCTGCTGGCGCAGGGAAGCGCCCGTTCAAGAGAGCTGGCTCATGCGTTTGGCATTCCGCTGTATACCTCGCCGGAACAGATAACCAGGATGCCGGATATCGCCTGTATTGTCGTGCGTTCGACCGTCGCCGGAGGAACCGGTACGCAGCTTGCCAGACACTTTCTGACGCGCGGCGTACACGTCATTCAGGAGCATCCCCTCCACCCGGATGACATCAGTTCCTTACAAACGCTGGCGCAGGAACAGGGCTGCTGCTATTGGGTAAACACGTTTTATCCGCATACGCGCGCGGGACGCACATGGCTTCGCGATGCGCAGCAGCTGCGTCGCTGCCTGGCTAAGACGCCGCCGGTAGTCCACGCCACCACCAGCCGACAGTTGCTCTACTCCACTCTGGATTTGTTGTTGCTGGCTCTGGGCGTTGATGCCGTCGCCGTGGAGTGCGACGTGGTTGGCAGCTTTAGCGATTTTCACTGTCTGAGACTCTTCTGGCCGGAGGGAGAAGCCTGCCTGCTGCTTCAGCGCTATCTCGATCCTGACGATCCAGATATGCATAGCCTTATCATGCACCGCCTGCTGCTGGGCTGGCCGGAAGGTCATCTTTCGCTGGAGGCGAGCTACGGCCCCGTCATCTGGTCATCCAGCCTGTTTGTCGCAGACCATCAGGAGAACGCCCACAGCCTCTACCGCAGACCGGAGATCCTGCGCGATCTGCCGGGTCTGATGCGCAGCGCGGCGCCCCTGAGCTGGCGCGACTGCTGCGAAACCGTCGGGCCGGAGGGCGTCAGCTGGTTGCTACACCAGTTGCGCAGCAATCTGGCGGGCGAACATCCACCAGCGGCCTGCCAAAGCGTACATCAGATCGCGTTATCACGTTTATGGCAGCAGATTTTACGTAAGACCGGCAATGCGGAGATCAGACGCCTGACGCCGCCGCACCACGACCGGTTAGCCGGTTTCTACAACGATGATGATAAGGAGGCGCTGTGACGCAATCTGCAATGTGCATCCCGCTGTGGCCCGCCCGGAACGGCAATACTGCGCATCTGGTCATGTGCCCTTTCGCTGGCGGCAGCAGTAGCGCGTTTCGCCACTGGCAAGCTGAGCAACTGGCTGATTGCGCGCTTTCTCTGGTGACCTGGCCGGGGCGCGATCGCCTTCGCCATCTGGAACCGCTCAGAAGCATTACACAACTGGCGGCACTGCTGGCGAACGAGCTGGAAGCATCCGTATCGCCTGACACGCCGCTTTTACTCGCCGGGCACAGCATGGGGGCGCAGGTGGCGTTTGAAACCTGCCGACTTCTGGAGCAACGGGGGCTTGCGCCACAAGGACTGATTATTTCCGGGTGCCATGCCCCGCATCTGCATTCTGAACGCCAGCTCAGCCATCGCGATGATGCCGACTTTATCGCTGAGCTGATAGACATTGGCGGATGTTCTCCTGAACTGCGGGAAAACCAGGAATTAATGTCGCTGTTTCTTCCTCTTCTGCGCGCTGATTTTTACGCCACCGAGAGCTATCACTACGACTCGCCCGACGTCTGTCCGCCGCTGCGCACGCCTGCGCTGTTATTGTGCGGCAGCCACGATCGCGAAGCCTCCTGGCAGCAGGTCGATGCCTGGCGTCAGTGGCTGAGCCACGTTACAGGCCCGGTGGTGATTGACGGCGATCACTTCTATCCCATTCAACAAGCCCGGTCCTTTTTTACGCAGATTGTCCGCCATTTTCCCCACGCATTTTCTGCAATGACCGCGTTGCAAAAACAGCCCAGTACTTCAGAAAGGTGACGCATGAATTCTTCCTTTGAATCTCTGATTGAACAGTATCCCTTACCCATTGCCGAACAGTTGCACCACTGGGCGGCCCGTTATGCCTCGCGAATTGCCGTCGTTGATGCAAAGGGGTCGTTAACCTACAGCGCGCTTGATGCACAAGTTGACGAACTTGCCGCAGGTCTGTCATCACTGGGTTTGCGTTCGGGGGAGCATGTAATTGTGCAGCTTCCCAACGACAATGCGTTTGTTACCCTGCTGTTCGCCTTGTTAAGACTGGGCGTTATCCCCGTGCTGGCGATGCCCTCGCAACGGGCGCTGGATATCGACGCGCTGATTGAGCTGGCGCAACCCGTCGCTTACGTTATTCACGGGGAAAACCACGCAGAGCTGGCCCGACAGATGGCGCACAAACACGCCTGCTTGCGTCATGTTCTGGTCGCTGGAGAGACCGTGAGCGACGATTTTACGCCGCTCTTCTCCCTTCACGGTGAGCGACAGGCATGGCCGCAGCCTGATGTTTCCACCACCGCGTTGTTGTTGCTCTCAGGCGGCACAACCGGCACGCCCAAACTCATCCCGCGCCGACATGCCGACTATAGCTATAACTTCAGCGCTTCTGCTGAACTGTGCGGCATCAGCCAACAGAGCGTGTATCTCGCCGTCCTCCCGGTGGCGCATAACTTTCCGCTGGCCTGCCCCGGTATTCTGGGAACGCTTGCCTGCGGCGGAAAAGTGGTGCTGACCGACAGCGCCAGCTGTGATGAGGTGATGCCTTTAATCGCGCAGGAAAGAGTGACTCACGTCGCCCTGGTTCCGGCGCTGGCGCAATTATGGGTGCAGGCCAGGGAGTGGGAAGACAGCGACCTTTCGTCGCTGCGCGTCATTCAGGCAGGCGGCGCCCGGCTCGACCCGACGCTTGCTGAGCAGGTTATCGCCACCTTTGACTGTACCCTGCAACAGGTTTTCGGTATGGCGGAAGGCCTGCTCTGTTTTACCCGGCTGGACGATCCGCATGCCACCATTCTCCACAGCCAGGGGCGCCCGTTGTCCCCTCTGGATGAAATCCGCATCGTTGATCAAGACGAGAACGACGTCGCGCCGGGCGAAACCGGGCAATTGTTAACGCGCGGCCCTTATACCATTTCGGGCTATTACCGCTCCCCTGCCCACAACACGCAGGCTTTTACCGCGCAAGGGTTTTACCGCACAGGCGACAATGTCAGGCTGGATGAGGTGGGGAACCTGCACGTTGAGGGACGCATAAAAGAGCAGATCAACCGCGCCGGAGAAAAAATAGCCGCGGCTGAAGTGGAATCGGCACTGCTGCGTTTAGCGGAAGTGCAAGATTGCGCGGTGGTCGCCGCGCCGGACACGCTGCTTGGCGAGCGGATTTGCGCGTTTATCATCGCGCAGCAGGTGCCAACTGACTATCAGCAGTTGCGTCAACAACTGACCCGTATGGGGCTCAGCGCGTGGAAAATTCCTGACCAAATCGAGTTTCTGGACCACTGGCCGCTCACCGCCGTCGGCAAGATAGACAAAAAACGCCTGACGGCTCTCGCCGTCGACCGTTATCGCCATTCTGCCCAATAAGCGCAAACCGACCCGAAACAGGTTGAAATAAACCCGTTTCGGGTAGCACTACTATTAGAAATAGTTATCATTTTCAATTCACCATTGTCGGTATTTTTGGCGTTTCGCCGTCTTACAGGGACTCACAACAATGAAAATGACACGGCTTTATCCTCTGGCCTTGGGGGGATTATTGCTCCCCGCCATTGCTAATGCCCAGACTTCACAGCAAGACGAAAGCACGCTGGTGGTTACCGCCAGTAAACAATCTTCCCGCTCGGCATCAGCCAACAACGTCTCGTCTACTGTTGTCAGCGCGCCGGAATTAAGCGACGCCGGCGTCACCGCCAGCGACAAACTCCCCAGAGTCTTGCCCGGGCTCAATATTGAAAATAGCGGCAACATGCTTTTTTCGACGATCTCGCTACGCGGCGTCTCTTCAGCGCAGGACTTCTATAACCCCGCCGTCACCCTGTATGTCGATGGCGTCCCTCAGCTTTCCACCAACACCATCCAGGCGCTTACCGATGTGCAAAGCGTGGAGTTGCTGCGAGGCCCACAGGGAACGTTATATGGCAAAAGCGCTCAGGGCGGGATCATCAACATCGTCACCCAGCAGCCGGACAGCACGCCGCGCGGCTATATTGAAGGCGGCGTCAGTAGCCGCGACAGTTATCGAAGTAAGTTCAACCTGAGCGGCCCCATTCAGGATGGCCTGCTGTACGGCAGCGTCACCCTGTTACGCCAGGTTGATGACGGCGACATGATTAACCCCGCGACGGGAAGCGATGACTTAGGCGGCACCCGCGCCAGCATAGGGAATGTGAAACTGCGTCTGGCGCCGGACGATCAGCCCTGGGAAATGGGCTTTGCCGCCTCACGCGAATGTACCCGCGCCACCCAGGACGCCTATGTGGGATGGAATGATATTAAGGGCCGTAAGCTGTCGATCAGCGATGGTTCACCAGACCCGTACATGCGGCGCTGCACTGACAGCCAGACCCTGAGTGGGAAATACACCACCGATGACTGGGTTTTCAACCTGATCAGCGCCTGGCAGCAGCAGCATTATTCGCGCACCTTCCCTTCCGGTTCGTTAATCGTCAATATGCCTCAGCGCTGGAATCAGGATGTGCAGGAGCTGCGCGCCGCAACCCTGGGCGATGCGCGTACCGTTGATATGGTGTTTGGGCTGTACCGGCAGAACACCCGCGAGAAGTTAAATTCAGCCTACGACATGCCGACAATGCCTTATTTAAGCAGTACCGGCTATACCACCGCTGAAACGCTGGCCGCATACAGTGACCTGACCTGGCATTTAACCGATCGTTTTGATATCGGCGGCGGCGTGCGCTTCTCGCATGATAAATCCAGTACACAATATCACGGCAGCATGCTCGGCAACCCGTTTGGCGACCAGGGTAAGAGCAATGACGATCAGGTGCTCGGGCAGCTATCCGCAGGCTATATGCTGACCGATGACTGGAGAGTGTATACCCGTGTAGCCCAGGGATATAAACCTTCCGGGTACAACATCGTGCCTACTGCGGGTCTTGATGCCAAACCGTTCGTCGCCGAGAAATCCATCAACTATGAACTTGGCACCCGCTACGAAACCGCTGACGTCACGCTGCAAGCCGCGACGTTTTATACCCACACCAAAGACATGCAGCTTTACTCTGGCCCGGTCGGGATGCAGACATTAAGCAATGCGGGTAAAGCCGACGCCACCGGCGTTGAGCTTGAAGCGAAGTGGCGGTTTGCGCCAGGCTGGTCATGGGATATCAATGGCAACGTGATCCGTTCCGAATTCACCAATGACAGTGAGTTGTATCACGGTAACCGGGTGCCGTTCGTACCACGTTATGGCGCGGGAAGCAGCGTGAACGGCGTGATTGATACGCGCTATGGCGCACTGATGCCCCGACTGGCGGTTAATCTGGTCGGGCCGCATTATTTCGATGGCGACAACCAGTTGCGGCAAGGCACCTATGCCACCCTGGACAGCAGCCTGGGCTGGCAGGCGACTGAACGGATGAACATTTCCGTCTATGTCGATAACCTGTTCGACCGTCGTTACCGTACCTATGGCTACATGAACGGCAGCAGCGCCGTCGCGCAGGTCAATATGGGTCGCACCGTCGGTATCAATACGCGAATTGATTTCTTCTGATTATTGTAAAAGGGATACCGAAAAGGTATCCCTTTTACACCACTAGTTAAAACCAGTAACTCAGCAGAGTCGCAAAAAATATTAATCCATAGTGATTATTTAAACAATGAAATTGCGATTAGGATAAATAGATTTAACTTTCTCGTTCCTTTCTCTCCTTATACTAAAGAAATAATCATATCAAAATAAAAATTCACAACAGTGCAACATTAAAAAATACAACCAACAAACAATCCTATATACAAGGCACATCTCCAGAATATAAAAGCACAGACAAACAACCTAAAAAAAACAACCCCATACATATAAATTATT